>ENA-ORNQ01000008-ORNQ01000008.1-human-gut-metagenome-genome-assembly--contig:-NODE-8-length-241377-cov-15.670179_pt1 | contig 241377 bp, 196 predicted proteins | sample MGYA00242116_ERZ509024 | MGnify/ENA primary metagenome ERZ509024 (study PRJEB26280, sample SAMEA2338697) | human gut metagenome | biome: human gut; feature: human-associated habitat; material: faeces...
CTGACTATCCACTCTTGAATCTTCTCGTAATCCAACGAGGGGAGAGCAACACTCTCCGTGTCCCAGGAAATTTTCGCCATTATATTAATATATTGCTTTCTCGACCCGAAGTAGGGACGCGGCGTGCCGCGTCATCGTATCAAGCGATGAATATTGCGTTTGATGACGCGGCACGCCGCGTCCCTACATTGACAATCTATCATCCGAAGATTATCAGGTGCAAAGTTAGCACTTTACTCCCTATTCTCGTTATTTAAAAGAGTTTTTATCATCCTAAAAATAGCCATATATCGCTACATACCAATATATTAAGCATAAATAAAACCCTCTGAGATTTCAATTTTCACGATTTTCTGACCATCCATGCGCATTTTTCACTTCCTCAGAGCATATAATGCGCCACGCCAGTCGCTTTCACCATCCGAAAATATTACGAGCTATCCCCCACCCTACCACTGCGACGAAAACTCCCCAGATGACCCATCGCGAATTTACAGAATTGTAAAACCTCGGATGACGCAGACGCACTAACGAAGCAACCCCCATCATCACGACAAGCGGAATAAAAACCACCATCATCGCATTATAACCCCAAGCTGCCGCGAGGTCGCCATTGAGCAACGCATGGATAGCCCGCTGGCTTCCGCAACCGGGACACTTCAATCCGGTGACAACGTAGAAAGCACATTTCGGGAAAAATCTGCTTTCCGGATTAAACGACCCATAAACGACAATCAGGGCCATTACCGACAAAGCGACAATGACCCCAACCATTGCTTTAGATTTCATACTCACGTGAGCGCGATATACAATATCAGGAAGGGCACATTGACCAGCCCCATAACTACAGATGCAAGCACCATGAGCTTGGCGTTTTTCGAAGCCTGTACTGCTCCGTCATAATCGCCTGCATTATATTTCTGCGCCACCTTCGACGAAAACACCAGCCCGATGATGCCCGTGATTATACACAGCAGACACAGCACCAGATTCCACACCAGATAGGTCTTGGGCATGGGCGGCATATCATCTATCTCCACACGTCGCGGTTGAGGATACTGAGGCACGGGGGGAGGCGTGACACATCGGTTGTCTGGTACAGTCTCCGTTTCGGTGATGACGATCACTTCTTCGTCTACTGTCTGATTGCTGTCGGGTATAGGGGGCGGTAACGTCATTATTGAGATGATTATATTGGTTTGTTCGGTTTACGCGAAGAATTTCGTCTCCTTGCCCACGATGTCTGACAGCAGGGCATTGGCGAGCGAACTTGCTCCGAGGCGGAAATAGTCGGTGTCGAGCCATTTCTCTCCGAGCACTTCCTTGATTATAGTATAGTACTTCAAAGCGTCATCGGTAGTACGGATGCCGCCAGCAGCCTTGAAGCCGACCATGATAGATGTGCGCTCATAGTACTCCTTGATGCACTGAGCCATCACATAAGCAGCCTCAAGCGAAGCACCCGAGTATTCCTTGCCGGTAGAGGTCTTCAGGAAAGCAGCACCGCTGTAGAGGGCGAGCACCGATGCCGCCTTGATGTTTTCAGGGGTCTTAAGCGCACCGGTCTCAAGTATCACCTTAAGCTTGGCATTGCGGCACGAGTGGCGTATCTCCTCAATCTCGTCGCATACCTCCTGATAGTCCTTGTCAAAGAAGTTGCCGAGATTAAGCACTATGTCGATCTCGTCGGCACCCCCTTCCACAGCCAGTGCGGTCTCTGCAACTTTGACCTCGGGGAATGTCTGTGACGACGGGAAGCCGCCTGACACACAGGCGATCTTGACACTGCTGACCTCAAGTACGCTCCTCACGACCTGCGCAAAGCAGGGATATACGCAAATCGCAGCCACAGCCGGAAGTTCTCCGTATTCGGTCTCGAACTCGTTGACCTTCTCTGTGAAGTTGCTCACGCTCTGCATCGAGTCTGTTGACTTGAGGGTAGTGAGATCTATACTGCTCAGCAGAAATCTCAGCACCTCAGGAGTGCGGTTCTCCTCAAGATGCTTGTCAAGGATAGAAGCGATCTCAGCCTTGATGACGCTTTCGTCGGTCTCTACCTTATAGGCACTAATAGCCTCGAGATATTTACTTTCCATGATTCGTAGGGATGTTTTGTTAGTGTGTGTTATTCATGATAGATTGTATCATGCAATATTAGCTTTTTTTATCCATATAAACAAAAATCCCATTAACTTTGCTTTCTCAAACCCGACCGTCATGTCACGCAGACTGCTCTATACCCTATCGTCTCTTTATCTCTACATCCCGTTGGCTATCTTCCTGACAAGATGGACGTGGTGGTGGATAGGCATACCCTTCGCTGCCGCAGGGCTTGCACTGTGCCTCAGCATCTATGGCAAAGTTGACGGCAGGGTGCAATTCGGACCGGCTGTGACCGAATGGATTGTTGCAGCGGTGTTGCTTCTATGGGCTGTGCATGCCGGCATCGGAGAGTTTGCATGGCAAAACCGCGGCGACCACCTGTTTCGCAATGCAGTGTTTTATACCCTATGTGACAACGACTGGCCGGCAGTCCGCGGCTCCGACATGCTTTGCTACTACTTCGGCTTCTGGCTCCCGGCGGCATCGGTAGTCAAACTCACAGGCTCTATGCTGCTCGGACGCATCGTGCTCGTTCTGTGGGCTGCCACGGGGCTGTGGCTAGCCATGCGGCTTGTATTCGAAGCCATCGGGCATGTACGCCAGCGCATACTTCTCGTATTCATATTTTTCAGCGGAGTCGACATAATCCCGTTTTATCTCTACGGTCGATCCATTGACGTGTTCCTTGCCAACGGCTGGGTTTTCCCTGCCTTCGGCGGATACTCCCCTATGGCGTGGTGGACTGACCATTGCGGCACCCTCTACTGGATCTACAACCAGATAATACCGGCGTGGGTAGGATGCATGCTCGTGCTCGGCAAAGCTCCATCACGGGCAATACCTGCGGTCATCTCGTTCATGCTCATATCCTGCCCTATACCAGCCGTGGCTCTGTTTCCTGCCGGAGCCTACCGATGGGCAATCTCGGCTTGGAAAGACACTGGCACTGCCAGGCGATGCATTGCCCGACTATTCTGCTGGCGCGTATGGGTAGCAATTATACTTGCTGTGCCTGTGGGGCTGCTATTCATGGCAAACACATCGACAGCCACCCACACCACTATCTATACCATCGACAGCCTGACTCGACTCGTCAAGGTTTCAGGACACATCGGACTGCTGCTCCTGTGTGAGATAGGCGTATTCATCCCCTTCGTATGGCGATGGATCAAACGTGATCCGCTGTTCTATATCCTCTTGGTGACGGCGGTCGGCTCCCTATTTGTACGTACAGGCATGCAAGGTATGGATTTCGCATCCCGCACATCCATACCCCTGATACTATACATGAGCGTTGCGACAGGGCGGTTTGTCTGCGACTGGAAACGGCACAGACGCGCCGTGCGCATAGCCTTCATCTGCATATCAGTCATCGCGTTGCCAGGACCTTTGTGCGAAGTGGCTCGCACCACCTGGAAATGCCTCACCGTGCCCCGCGGACAATGGGCAGACTCAGGACTCAAAAGCATATTCGACCCCTCAGCCTACCGTGACAACTTCGTAGCCCCGGCATCAAGCTGGCATCTCCATTAAACGATGAATTTGCGCCAACAGATATCCTCCGTCTCTATATTCCGCATCGCGCTCTGTGTGATTTCGGTCATTTACGGCATATTCTCATATCTGACCCCCTACCAATATGAAGATTATGCCCTGCTGGGTGGCTATCTTTCTTACAACGGCGGCGACTACGGCTTTGACTGGGGCGCTTACCTAGACATGTATCGGGAGATGCGCGAACTCGACAACGGACGCCTTGCCAACATCCTTGACCTCATGGTGGTGCTCTGCATGCCCAAGTGGATTTTTGCTATCCTGACAGGATTGGCGACAGCAGGCATGTTCTGCTTTCTGACCGTTTTCATCAGACGCAGCCAGCCACGCACCTCACAGTTTGCCGTCCTGGCAATCCTATGGGCAGTATCAATGGTGGCATTTCCATGGCGTGACAACATCCTTGTCCCCGACTACTCGCTCAACTATATCTTTGCATCCTTCTTCAACCTGTGGTTTCTCCGCATCATCACATCCGCTAAGCATGGCCACAACTTGACCGACCTCATCGGCGGCTGTATAGTCGCTATAATAGCCGGCGCGTTCCATGAAGGCTTTTCCATACCCGTCACACTCGGTCTGCTTGGCTATGCCATACTCCATCGCAACATCCACAATCCGTCATGGTGGATACTCCTTACAGTATATATCTCAGGTACAGCATTTATCATGACCTCACCCGGGATATGGCTGCGTGCCAACCGCGAGATTGCGACTATTTCACCATATGGTTGGCAGCATATTCTGCTGTTTATAGTACCCCTGGCATCCATAGCCCTCGTGACTACCCTCTGTGCGTATCTTATTCCATCAATAAAGCGACGCATTGGGTATCTCCTACATTCGCAGATATTCATTGTTTCCTTGACAGCAATGACGGTCTCAATGGCAATGTGCCTTCTGCTCCACGCCAACCCTCGCAACGGCTGGCTGCCAGAGATTATGGCAGCCATCGTGCTCGGCTCACTTTGCATTCGTTTCATCCCGCCACGCATCACCAATTCTACAGCTACAGCAATAGCCTCTGCCATTATATTTATCGCCACCTGCATATTCATGGCAAATGTACTCAAGTGGCAATATTTCTTCTTCCGACAGGATCAGGAAATTCACGCGCTCATCTCCGAGTCACCTGACGGCACAGTGTATTACGACGTATATCCCCCCGAACAGCTCCCTGCCTCCGTGCTTTTCCAGCCTGCACATGCCACATGGACACATTCGTTCCAGATGGCAGCCCTTAACCAGGGTGCGCACAAGCATCCGTTTATCTCCGTAGTCCCTACAGCTCTACGCGACTTCCGCCTTGAAGAAGCCCAGCCGGTAGACGGCATCCCTGGACTTTACATCCATCGTGGCATATTGGTCGACACCAACGGATATGAAGACTGTTATGACGTAATAACCGACAACCGCCAGCGCAACGTCACTGGCTACATGAACATCACCACCTCCACAGGCGAGACATACACCACCTTCATCGACGGCTTCCGCTTCATCTCTGCCCAAGGCGATACTCTCTTCTACCTTCGTCCCTCCACGCAACCTCAAGGAAACATAATTACAGCAACGTGGACACAACGATAGAAGAATAGAATCCGAATCATAACACCCCAACAATCTACCAATCAGCACAAAACATATCATAATTTAAGCATTTTTTAAGCGATATTAGCTTTTTACATTCAAACTCGCTACATGCTGTCTATGTTTATCTCTCTGTAATGCCGCAAAGAGATCTTTAACCCGGGGACAAAAGGCATTACCACCTCATCAACTTTTTATTAACTACACACACGTTTTTTATCATGGACACCAAAGCTAAAAAAGATGCGCCCGCAAAGAAAGACGACACAAAAGCAAAGGCAGCACCTAAAGAAAAAGATGTAGCTGATTCAAAAGCTGACACAAAGACCGCAAAAAGCGAAAAACAAGACAAGAAAACCACACCCAAAGCCGACAGCTCTGGCGAAGAGTTCCGCGACTTCTTCGTTGACGAACTCAAAGATATCCTCTGGGCTGAGAAGGCACTTCTTAAAGCTCTCCCGAAGATGAGCAAAGCATCCACAAGCCCCACTCTGGCAGCCTCTTTTGACTCTCATCTAAAAGAGACAGAGGGACAGATCTCGGTACTCGAACAAGTGTTCGAACTGATGGGCGAAAAACCCAAGACCAAGAAATGCGATGCCATGGAAGGTCTCATCTCCGAGACAGAAAGTATCATAGCAGACACTGACAAAGGCACCGCAATACGTGATGCAGGACTGATTCTCGCAGCCCAGAAAGTCGAACACTATGAGATAGCCACATACGGCACTCTGGCAGCTTTCGCCGATGCCATGAATGAGACAAAAGTGGCAAAACTGCTACGTTCGATCCTCAAAGACGAAAAGAAATCAGACAAAGACCTCACATCCTTGGCACTTGAATCAGTAAACCCAAATGCTTCCGAGGAATAGACGCACACATCTGATACCACAGAATATAACAGAGAGGCGACATGCGGTACACTCCGCATGTCGCCTCTGCAATAAATTGTCCCTACGCCATCCTGACGATGGCGCAAATGGCATCAGATCATCAACTTCTCTCCATTGATGATGTAAATGCCACGGGCAATCGCTCCTATATTATTGCTGCCAGCCGATAGACGCACACGCTTGACGCACTGCCCGTCTACACTGAATATCTCAAGAATGCAATCCGAAGCAGCCTGTATGACAAGATTATCGCCGTCACGATACAGACTGACATCGCCGGCTTCTGTCTCGACATCGCTTATGCCACTCGCCTCTCCCTTCAGGTCGACCTCAATATTGAATTGTCCGGCATCTCCAGCTGATTCCATGTACACTGCAAACGGGGACATCCCGTCAGCAGCTGCGTTCGCATCTACTGTGGCAGCATAGGCTTCCTCGCCATTTTCTGCAACAAATGCAGAGCCACTGTCATTGAGCCTGTATGTAACAGCCGTTGAAGAGGCAGGTCTGTGGGTGAACGTTCCTACGAGATCATATTCTGAACCTTTCATCCTGATGTCATCAGGTGTCTGCTCTATGGTGGCATTGCTACCGACAAAGCGCGCCTTGACCGCTGCGCACTCAGTATACATAGCCGCAATGTAGGGCTTGTTGGGAGTGACGGCAGATGCAAGGGTCAACTCGTCTCCACCGTCTGCACCGGTCAATTCTGCCACCACATAGTAGTTCTTGCCTGTCTCTGAAGCACTCTCTATATCACTATACAGAGCTATCTCTTCTCCGTTTTCATCAAGAACTTCCGTAGGAGCAAAAGGCAATACCAGAGAGCTCCACTGCGTCTGACCGTCTGTAGGCTTCAAGTCCATGACAATACTGATATCCGAACCGTCAGCCATATTAAATGTATTGACAGCTTCAAATGGATACGCATTGTCCAGGACTATATTTTCACTCGCCTCATACACACGAGATTTGTTGCCATCGACATCCACAGTCCTCACATTGACACGGTTGACTTTGACACCATCAGGCAGCTCCTGCCCTTCGTCAAGATATACCAGACAGTTAGGATTAAGGCCGCTGAAAGCATCAGAATCATAGCCCGAAGGCACAGCGCCAACTGCCCTGCGGCGTAAACGCGCGGGATGATTGTCACGCTGGGCATTGAATATTATCGTTGTGAGATTATCGCATCCGTCAAACGCACGGGCTCCGATGCCCTGTATGCCAGTGAAGCTCAGACGCTCCATAGAGCTACAGCCACTGAATGCCTCGCTGCCTATAGTGTTCACACACTCTGGCACAGTGACACTCGCAAGGTTGACACAGTTTCTGAAAGTGCCCTCCTCAATATCGGCAGCCTGCGGGAGCACCACGGTGGTCAATGTCTCCTTTCCAGCCATGGCTTCGGCAGGCAAAGCCACGTCAAGACCTGAGAAATCTATGTTCTCTATGACTGGGAACGCGTCAATGACCTCTTTGAGGCTGCCTGCATCAATGTCACCGACAAACGCTATAGATGTGACATCACGCGCCTCAGCAGCGTTGATGACATTTATATCTTCCGGACCGAGCGTCGCACCGTTACGGGGCACAGCATAGACATTGACAAGAGCGTCCTTATCGCTCATCTCCACGTTGTAGCAACCACTATCATCAGGAGTCAGAACGGTTTCCCCGATTCTGACCACCGTGGTCAGATCCTGGGAGTTAAGACCACCCATATCCACCCTGAATCGGACTGTGCTGTTTTCTCTTACATTCTCAAGGACGGGAGCGGATGCATCCGACTGGTTCCACACCTCAAACTCAGTAGCTGTGTCTCCATCCGATTCGTTATTACGGATTTCAGGCACAACCGATAGCTCTGCCGAGGCGCAATTAAAGTGCAAATCAAACAGATATGCGACCTCTATCTTGTGGTCTCCGCTCTTATCAGGATGCCGGTTGGGATTAAAATAGGTCAGTGACAGCGACCCGTCAGCTCCCACAGCATCGTCAGGTACCAGCACGCCGTTGTCATATATCTTGACCTTGCTTGCCGCCCCGTAAGCGTCAACTCCAGCCGGACGGTTAGTAGTAACATTGCTTTTGGCGGCAACGAACAGCTTGCCGGATACCGTCAGACTCTCTTTGGCGACATTGTCTCCAAGGAATGACGCCACCTTCGACAGATCAAGATTCCTGTCGGTAACAAAACATTTGTCTGTCTCATAATTGATGCCATATACAGGATACTCGCCTACAATGTTAAAGCCGAATTTCACCCAACTGTTACGATATCCATATGTATCCCATGAAGCTTTTTTATAGACGGACAGATATTCAGGATTGACCACCACAGTTACTTTTGTGGGATCTGTCAGACCGAGAGTATTGTCACCAAGCCACTGGTTCTGGACAAAATGGTGCACACGGTTGCTGCCGTCAGGCTTACAAGGCACATACAGGGTGGTCAATGCAGTGCAACCGCTGAAACAGTTATAGTCGAGACCTCCGCCCTCACTGAAATTCTGAAGATTGACTGGCAGTTCCAGCTCCCTCATCCTGTCACACTGGGCAAAAGCGCTTGCGGCTATTTTAACTACGCCTCTGGGCAACTGGATTTCTTCCAGAGCCACATAACCTGTACCCATGCCGCTTGATGGCCAGAAAGCATTAGCCGGGAATTCATTAGCTTTATAAGAGCTCGGACTCGTACGGTCTGCGACAATATTAGCCTCCGAGAGATCCAGCACCTTGATTTTCTGCCGCACTTTCAGCACCTGGAAAAATCCCAGGAAGTCCGTCCTGTCAATGTTTCCGATGACTTTGACCTTCGGCTTGACACTTGCCTCACGTGCATTTTTAAAATCGTAATAGTTTGTAAACTCAGTCCCTTTGTAGTTATTTCTGAAATCGGAACTGCTGGCATAAGCAAGCCTTTCACCGCCGGTAAGATCATAAACCACCTCATCAATGATGGCGGGTGTATAGACTCTTATATCAAAGTCCAGGTCTTCCTTTGCGATGAAGCTGTAATTGACCACACCGGTGCCTTTGGCTACAGATACGCCATTGACATTCATATCTATCAAGTCACCAGCCTTTTTGGGGGTAATCTTGAATGTAAGGTCACGGCCACGGACAGCACTTGACACCACTCCGGAAAGATTTGCAATCTTCTCTATATCCTCTGTAACAGTAAAGTTATAGACAGGTGTCTGATTGTTAAGAGCCGGAAGGGCAGTCACAACCTCGGCATTGCTGCCACCCACAAGTGACCAGTCTTTCTTATTGTAGGAGGTCGCCAGACGTATGAGGTTACCCTCTCGTACAGCGGCATCGTTGACACAGCAGTTAATATTCATCTTGAAACCGCGACCGGCTCCGCTGCTCCAGTTGCCTATCGGTGAGATGAATTCCTTTATCTTGCCATCGGCAGTGGTAAGCACAGCCGCCCAGAATGCGTTTTCCTTTACCTGGAACGAATTGGCACGGATAGTGAACGGAGCGCCCTGAATCACATTTACCGCATCAGTAAGCAGTCCTACCGTACCTCCGTCATCGGTCAGCACCCATGCCGATGAGCCCTCCCTTGCTTCCTGAGGTCTCACCACATCAAAGTGAACGATAGTATTGCCGTTGACAGTTGTTGTATAGTTGCCCTCGGCATCAGGGGTCAGCAGTGTGGCGTTTGCATAGACCTCCATGCGGTTGTCATCAACAGGGATATATTCAGCCTTGAATGTTACCTTTGTGCCCGCAGCATATCTGCCTGATTCTGTATCTGAAGTATATCTGACAGCATCGTCCTCCATCACGGCAAACGCACAGTCTGTAGCCACTGGATACATGCCGCTGCCCGACTCATATACCACATCAGTGTCAAGTTCAGGATCATGCCACCATCTGTCAGCCATGTATTTAGCCTTTGAAGCATCATTGGGGCAATAGACAGTGCGGTTCTTAGGGCATCCGTAGAACACACACCAGTTGACAAATACCGGAGTGGGATTCTGCACCCACACCTCACGCAGTCCAGAGCAGCCGTTAAACACATTGTATTCATATGTGCTGACACTTGCCGGTATAACAATCCGTGTAATACCGCATGAACGGAAAGCCCCGTTGTTCAGCCTGTTGACCGAATTGGGTAATATCACCTCCTTGAGACTCCACAGCCCGCGGAATGCCTCGCGGGGTATGGCATTAGCCTGATTGGCTCCATTAGCCACTATACGCACCGACGACATATCAAGGCGCGTCAGCTTCATGCCGCTGCGCATGAAAGCGAAATCGCGGGCATCAATTGTGCCAAAGAGCGTCAGCTCCTTGACAGTGGTCGCATCCGCTCCTGAGAGGATAGACTCAAGGGTGCCCGGCTCGCCGACCCATACACTACGCTTTGCGACCACATCGGCTGCATTCTGCACGTATACCGTAATCTGCTGGTCACAAAGCACATTGTTGATAGCATAGTTATAGTTTGCATCAGGAGTAAGTACATAGCCGTTGGATTTGACCGTAACCAGATCCCGCGAAGGATTGTCAGGCACAACCTTGAACACATAATTCCAGCCACGTATCACTCGGTTATCGCCAGTGAAAGTAGCACCTGCCGGAGTATTGTTGACTATAGCGAAATAGTCAGGGACGGCACCCTTGGCAGGCAGCTCGTTGGTAGTGAGGAGTTCGCCTGCCACCGGAAGCCAAGAGGCTCCGCCGTCAGTACTCGTAGCCATGCGTATCATATCCCCTTCGTCTACATTTATCCCCTCGGGAAGCTCGCAGCGGAAATCGGCATACGCACGACTGAATATGGCCATCCCTCCGAGAGAGAAACCGTCGATTTTGCTCAGAACGGATTTAAAAGAACCGTCAGCCCCGAAAAGAGCTACAGTGATCTTGCCGCTGAAATTGTCAAAACTTACATTTTTAAGATTACCGACACGCACCGTGAATGCCTTGCCAGGCTCAAGATCGCCCATCAGATCAGAGTGCATACCCACCTGCTGGCCGTCAGCCGTGATGTGTATCTGCGACCATGCAGCATTATTGCCGCTGCCAGGCTTGATGTTGTAGATGATGGTAGTCAGGTTATTGAAGCTGTGTGACTGGCTAACAGTCGGATTAAGAGCCGTGCTCGCATACCATCCGCCATTGGTGTTGCCCGAGTGTCCGCCCCAGCCCCAATTGACATGTATCATCTGGCTCATAGGGTCATAGCCGTCCACCACAAACGCATGTCCCATAGTGACATCCTGTCCGCAATAGAGCACCGGACGGCCAGCCTTGATCTCATTCTCCACAATGAGGTCAAATTCGGCTTGGGTCCTCGTTTCCGATCGCTTCTTATAGGACACACCTGGATCATATCCGAAATAGCTTACAAGAGCAGCCGGCACCTTCACCTCGTAGGCACTCGAACCTGAGTAGCCAAACTGTGTGCCTATGCTGGCTGCCGCATGATACACGAGCGTGCCCACCGCGTCAGCTTCAGCCTGCGTGTAACCGGAACGATAATTATCCATGCGCATGTTAGCCCAGTCATAGGCAACATCAAAGCTCACATTATTGTAGCTTCCGGTGCCGCGTTCGGGGAAATTATGATACCTCATAATCATAGCCATCGATGTGCCCACGCATCCTGCCAGAGGATTACCTGGTATCTTGCTGTTGAAAGGCGACTCCTGACTCCACTCCGGAGTTGGCAGGTAGATGCGCTGTGATGGCGCAGAAGCCTTGCGGCGCACCAGTTTGCGTCTGGACTCCTTGGTCATCGGTTTCTGAATGCTGGGGGCAGCTTTGATTTCGTTTTCATAACCACGCAGCAACCACTGCATAGCAGGGGGCATAGCAGAAGGATTGTAATCGCTCTCGAGCGAGTAGGCAAGTACTGGAGCCGTGCAGTCATCGGCAGACATAATGATATAGCCGTTGCCCGGATTGACATTAAAAACGTAATAAAGCGGTTTTGTAGACGATCCCTTGGTATAAACCAGCTCAAGGGTCTCTACCGAAGCGGCTATCTCCTGTCTGCTTGATCCTAAGAAATCAGCAGCTAACTGCTTGGCTTCATCGGCAGACACAGTGTCTGCATGCGCAGTCGTAGAATAGGCAGCACAAGCCAGCATGGAGAAAATTAGCCCTTTCAAGTGATGAGTGTTCATGACTGTTGAGTTAATCTTCAGTTGTTGATTTGATTATAAATAAAGTGACAAATGCAATCTGAGCAATAATGTATTTTCCGGCAAAAGAGCTATTGGATAAACCATACGCCCCAATTCACTGCCTTCGCGGCAGCTGCCCCATATAATAAACTAAACGGTACCATCCGTTTTTTCGGAGTGCAAATTTACAAATTATTACATCAAAACAAATAATATCGGACGCGACTTGTATCTTCCAAGTCTTTCATCTGGGCATAGCCTACCTTTGTCATGATTTTTATCGGCTCTATTCAGCCTTTGACCGCTATTAGTTCTCAATCCCATACCGATTGATACAAATATACATTATTATTGTTTAAGTGGTGTAATTTGCGTTATGGCTTTATTATTGTGAAATTTCGAGGCTGGAAGATTTTTTATTTGGATAGATACGGATATTTGCTAAATTTGCAATTCGCGAATTGCAAATTTGATTTGGATATGACTAAAAAACATAATGGTATGCGACCGCAAGACGTAGTAATACTACTCAAAAAGATTACTGACAAAGGGCGCAATCTGCTGAACGGCCAGATTGCGAAAGAGCTTGGCATAAGTGCTTCAGAGGTTTCCGAGGCGCTTGAACGATGTCGCATGGCACGGTTGGTGGATAACGCCAAACAGCGTGTGAATATCCTTGCTCTGGAGGAATTTCTTGTGCATGGTCTTAAATATGTGTTTCCGGTACAGCCACAAAGCGTGGTTCGCGGTGTTGCTACAGCCATCTCCGCAGCCCCGATGAAAGACAAGATTGTATCAGGTAGTGAACAATATGTTTGGCCGGATGCGAAAGGCAATATGCGCGGAGCCGCTATAACTCCGTTGTATAAGACCGTTCCGAGGGCTGTCGCTAATGATTCAATGTTATATAATCTCTTGGCGATTGCCGACACTCTAAGAATCGGGCGAGTGCGTGAGGTGGAGATTGCAAAGGTTGAACTTAAAAATATACTGGCAGGCTATGATGTCAAGTAATCTTGAAAGATTGAAGATAATTGCCGACGGTTTGGGTGAACTAAACCGTCAGGTTGCATTTGTGGGAGGTTCGGTTGCCGAACTCTATGCAGATAATCCCGCCGCAACCGAAATCCGAATGACGGAAGATGTGGATTGTGTGATAGAACTGGCTACTTATCGTGGCTTGTATGAACTTGAAAAAGTGATACGCAGCCGTGGATTTGCCAACGACACTACTCCCGGTGCTCCAATCTGCCGATGGACTTACAAGGGCGAAACAGTGGATATAATGCCGGATGACAAGAGTGTGTTGGGCTTTACCAATGAATGGTATAGACCGGCATTTGCACACCGCAAAGAGTTGCAGTTATCTGACGGAACTACTATCTACATATTTCCGACCCTATACTATATCGCCACCAAGATTGAGGCGATAAAAGGCCGTGGCGGTAATGACCTCCGTTTTTCTCATGACTTTGAGGATTTGATCTATGTCCTCAATAATTGTGAGCGGATTATGGATTTGTTCGACAATGAAACAGATTTGACATTGACATCTTATCTTTCCGATTGGGCTGCGCAGACGCTTGAACGACAAAATATCAGGGAAGAAATCGAATGTGCGCTACCATACGGCGACCACGAAAGGACTGAATATATCTTTGACATATTTAATCATTTTGCGAAAGGAAGAACACAATGAAAATACAGTATGCCTCTGATTTGCACCTTGAATTTGGGGCAAATTCCGTTTACCTACGCAATAATCCGCTAATTCCAGTGGGCGACATACTGATCCTTGCCGGAGATATCAGTTATATTGGTGATGATAATTACATCAAACATCCGTTTTGGGATTGGGCAAGCGGAAACTATGACCGCGTGATTGTTATTCCGGGAAACCATGAGTTGTACAATTCGTTTGACATAAACGAGTTGCACGATGGATGGCGACTTGAAATCCGCAAAAATATCGAGTATGTCTATAATACAGTGATTGCTCTTGACAAAGACACCGATTTGATTGCTACGACGCTATGGAGTGAGATACATCCGTCAAACGGATATTTTACAGAGCGTGGTGTCAGTGATTTTCATCGGATAAGAAACGGTGCATACCGTCTGACATGGGAGCGGTTTAATGATGAACACCTTAAATGTAAAAAATTCATTGAAAATAGCCTTTTATCAAGTAAGGCACGGCATATAATTGTAGCAACTCATCATGTCCCGTCATTTGAGTTGATGTCATATGAATTTCATGGAAGTCCGATTAACGGAGCCTTTACCGTAGAACTTGGCAACATGATTGCCAACAGCCGGATAGAAAATTGGATTTACGGTCACTCTCACCGAAACATAAACAAAACGATAGGGTCTACCCGTTGTTTGAGCAATCAGTTGGGATATGTTTCTCATGGCGAGCATCTATCATTCAAACCAGACGCGGTAATTGAGATATAACGTACCTCTAACGGCTCAATATTCTACGGCTGAGGCAAAAAGAAGAGACGCTTGAAATCACATGATTTCAAGCGTCCTATTGACATTTTGTCTTGGTGACCCCGGAGAGGCTCGAACTCTCGACCCACTGATTAAGAGTCAGTTGCTCTACCAACTGAGCTACGGAGTCAGTCGCATTTCTCTCAAATGCGCTGCAAAGTTATGAAGACTTTTTCATCTGTGCAAGATTTTTTGAAAAAAACTGCATTTTTCATGCGAATTAGCGTGATAACGCCCTTAACTGCCGCCCCTACATCCTTATTCAACACTCATTAGCATAGCAGACACACCGTATTTGACAGAAAATTGCTAATTTTGCATCCTGTTTTCCTTATTTAAAATAAGCCTCTGTTATGAAACTGATGATAATTAACGGTCCCAACCTCAACCTCCTCGGAGTCAGAGAGCCGGGCATCTACGGCAGCGAGTCCATGGAATCATGCCTGCGGCAGCTGCGCGAGGCATACGGCAACCGCGCCGCCATAGAGTATTATCAGAGCAACCACGAGGGAGACATCATCGACACGCTCCACCGCGTAGGCATGTCGGGCGAATACGCCGGCATAGTCCTCAACGCCGGAGCCTACACCCACACCTCTCTCGCCATAGCCGATGCCATATCGGCGATACGCACCCCGGTCATCGAAGTGCACATCAGCAACGTGCACTCACGCGAAGCCATCCGTCACACTTCGCTCATCTCCCCGGTGTGCCGCGGAGTAATAGCCGGATTCGGGCTTGACAGCTACCGCCTCGGAGTGGAAGCCATCATGCACGGCTGACTGATATTGAAGAAATGAAATCATAACCGGCTCCGACACAGCCACGAGCCAGATATTCTCAACGACTGATAATGAAAAAGTTCACCAAGATTGTTGCCACAATCTCCGACAAACGGTGTGATGTGGATTTTATTAAGGAACTGTATGCCAACGGCCTCAACGTGGTCCGCATGAACTCGGCACACCTGCGCCTCGACGGATTCAAGAAGATAGTGGAGAACGTGCGTGCCGTATCGCCCTCCATAGGCATCCTGATGGATACAAAAGGACCTGAAATACGCACCACCACCAACATCGGCGACGGGAATATCGACGTTACCGAAGGGATGAAGGTGCAGTTTGTCGGCGCGCCCGATGAACCCAGCACTCCCCAGCGCATAGCCCTCAGCTACCTCGACATAGCCAAAGACATCACTGTCGGATGCCATATGCTCATTGATGACGGCGAACTTGATTTCGTAGTGGATTCCATCTCTCCCGACGGAGTGATTGAAGCCACGGCATGCAACGCAGGCAGTCTCGGCTCACGCAAGAGCGTCAACATCCCCGGAGTAGAAATCAACCTCCCCTCGCTCACTCCGCGCGACATCATCAACATCGGCTACGCAATAGACCTCGGCGTGGACTTCATCGCCCACTCGTTTGTACGCTCTGCCCGCGACGTGCTCGACATCCAGGCAATCCTTGATGCCCGCAACTCGCCCATAAAGATCATATCCAAGATCGAGAACCAGCAGGGCATAGACAACTTTGACGAAATCCTCAAAGTCAGCTACGGCATCATGGTGGCACGCGGCGACCTCGGCATAGAAATTCCCGCCGAGAAAATCCCGGCGGTGCAGAAGCGCATGATCAACCGATGCATCACAGCCCACAAACCCGTTATCGTGGCAACCCAGATGCTCCACAGCATGATCAGCAACCCGCGTCCCACACGAGCCGAAATCTCCGACATCGCCGGCGCAGTCTACCAGCACACCGATGCCCTGATGCTCAGCGGCGAAACAGCCTACGGCAAATACCCCGTGGAAGCCATCTCCACCATGAACCGCGTAGCCATGGAGGTCGAACGCTCCCTCAGCTACTCTACAGACGACGAAGCAAAGCCCTATCTCGAAAACGATGTAACCGCTTTCCTCGCCCAGCAGGCTGTGACCTCATGCCGTGCATTAGGCACCCGCGCCATCCTGACCGACAGCTTCACTGGCCGTACAGCCCGATACATATCCTCCTTCCGCGGACACTATCCCACGCTCGCCATCTGCTACTGCGAAAACGTCATCCGACTGCTCGCCCTCAGCTACGGCATATTCCCCATCTACCAGGCAGCCCGCGAAAGCTCGCGCAAATACCTCCGCAGTGCCCTCTCATCGCTCATCGAAGAGGGACTTCTCACAGCCGACGAGCGCATAGCCTACCTCGGCGGAGGCTACGGTGAAGGACGCGGCACCACCTTCCTTGAAATCAACCGCGTAGGGGAGGTCCTCGAAAACTACGCCTCCTACTCGCTCCCCAACCTCGAGGACGTCAGCCAGTGTAATGCAGACGCTTGACGAGTACATCGAGCAGCACATAGCCCCTGAGCCTCCGCACCTGCGCGAGGTCTACCGCCGCACCCATCTCCATTGCCTCTATCCGCGCATGTGCTCGGGACACGTGCAGGGCAGACTTCTCGTCATGCTCACACGCATGATAGCCCCCCGGCGCATCATCGAGTTAGGCGCCTACACCGGCTATTCCTCGATATGCATGGCTGAGGGGATGCCTTCAGGGGCACAGCTCCACACCATCGAAGCCGATGATGAGATGGAGGATATGCTCCGCGGCAACATCGCCCTCTCGCCCCGCGCCGCCGACATCCATATCCACATCGGCGATGCCCTCGCCGTCCTGCCGACCATAGGGGAGAGGTGGGACATGGCATTTATCGATGCCAACAAACGCCACTACACTGCCTACATAGAAGCCCTCCTGCCCCGTATGCGTCCCGGTGGCTACATCATCGCCGACAACACCCTCTGGGGCGGCAAAATCATTGACGATGCCCACAACCACGACGCCCAGAGCCGCGGCATCATGGCGTTCAACGACCTCGTAGCCCGCCACCCCCAACTCGAAACCGTCATCATCCCCCTGCGCGACGGCATGACCCTCATGCGCGTCAAAGCTGACACCGAAGTAGAGACGAATGGATAAAAGATTTTAAAATCTCGCAGCCGTTGACACCGTTGCGAAAAAATCACTATCTTTGCGATTGGCTTAGCCGTAAACGCGTGTCAGCCACACAGAAACATATAAAATAACACAACCACAAATATTTCCACCCATTTTTCAATCTTCTAAGTTATGAAAATCGAAAAAATCATCGGTCGTGAAGTCCTTGACTCACGCGGTAATCCCACAGTAGAAGTTGACGTAATCCTCGAGTCAGGCGTACGTGGCCGCGCTTCAGTTCCCTCTGGCGCATCTACAGGTGTCAACGAAGCTCTCGAGCTCCGTGACGGTGACAAGAGCCGCTACATGGGCAAGGGCGTACTCAAGGCTGTAGCCAATGTAAACGGTCCCATCGCCGAAGCCCTCGTAGGCATGAGCGCTCTCGACCAGATCAAGATCGACGAGACAATGCTCGCCCTCGACGGCACAGAGACCAAGAGCAACCTCGGTGCTAACGCCATCCTCGGTGTCAGCCTCGCTGTTGCAAAGGCTGCTGCTGAATACCTCGACCTCCCCCTCTACAAATATATCGGCGGCTGCAACACATGCTGCCTCCCCGTGCCCATGATGAACATCATCAACGGCGGTGCACACTCTGACGCTCCCATCTGCTTCCAGGAGTTCATGATCCGTCCCATCGGCGCATGCTGCTTCAAGGAAGGCATCCGCATGGGTACTGAGGTGTTCCACAACCTCAAGAAGGTGCTCCACGAGCGCGGTCTCTCTACAGCCGTAGGTGACGAAGGTGGTTTCGCTCCCGCACTCGACGGCACTGAAGATGCCCTCAACGTGATCATCAAGGCTATCGAAAAGGCTGGCTACGTGCCCGGCAAGGACGTTACAATCGGCCTCGACTGCGCAAGCTCTGAGTTCTACAAGGACGGCATCTACAACTATGCAGAGCTCAACAACGGCACAGCCAAAGAGCCCAACGGCCAGAAGCTCACATCAGAGCAGCAGGCTCAGTACCTCAAGGGTCTCGTTGAGAAATACCCCATCGACTCTATCGAGGACGGTATGGCAGAAAACGACTGGGCAGGCTGGAAGGTTCTCACCGACCTCATCGGCGACCGTTGCCAGCTTGTTGGTGACGACCTCTTCGTGACCAACGTGAAGTATCTCAAGCGCGGTATCGAAGAAGGCTGCGCCAACTCTATCCTCGTCAAGGTCAACCAGATCGGTTCTCTGACCGAGACCCTCCGCGCCGTAGAGCTCGCTCAGCGCAACGGTTACACAGCTGTCATCTCTCACCGCTCAGGCGAGACCGAGGATGCTACAATCGCCGACATCGCTGTGGCTACCAACGCCGGACAGATCAAGACCGGTTCTGCAAGCCGCTCTGACCGTATGGCCAAGTACAACCAGCTCCTCCGCATCCAGGAAGAACTCGGCGACGCTGCTGAATACGGCTACGGCAAAAAGACCAAGATGCCCCAGGCTTAATCCAAGCACAGCCTGGAGGCTCTGAATAGCCATCCCTCATACCCTGTCATCCACACCTTGTGGGCGACAGGGTATGTTATTATTAGTCAACAGTTTGCACATCTGCCATCCATTTACTATCTTTGCACATCATAAATGCTCAACCAATTAACCTTTTCTTACCAATCATGCGAAAAATATCAGGCATCATAAGCCTTTTTCTTGCAGCCATAAGCGGATGTTGCGGCTTCTCGGCATCAGCAGCCGTAGACCCCGAAGGATTCCCCGTATTCTACATCCGCGGCGACCAGACAGGACCCTCTTGGGAGATAAACGAAGACTACCGCTTCACTCGCAATGGCTCTAACTACACGATACATCTCGATGCCCTCAACGGTGGCTTCAAGATCGCCGACGATGAGTGGACTCCCGAATATGATTTCGGAGCACCAGTATCCAAACCCGACACCTACACCGTCTCAGCCTCTCAAACCATCACATCGCTCCGCGGAGGCGGCAACCTAATAGCCGACAACCTCTCTGACGTGACCATCTCGTTTGAGTATGTAGAGGGCGCGCAGTCAATGCCCGTGACCATCACCGTCAGCGGCGAACGCCCCCCTGTCACAGGACTCTCAGGCACTCTCCCGGTGCTCTATATCAACGTTTACACTGACGACACCCATACCGTCCTCAACAACGAGATCATATCCAAAGACCTCGACCACAAAAACTACTTCTCCTCAGCCGAATACTGGCTTGACCTCAACGGATGCTCGTGGTTAGAAGCTGAGGGTGCGAAGTCCATCGGCTCAAAAGAGGAGCCGCTTCCCCTCGAAATCAAAGCCCGCGGCAACTGGACGCGTCGTGGTTTCTCCAAGAAGCCCTTCAAGCTCAAGCTCGGCAAGAAGCAGTCGATGCTCGGCATGACCAAGAGCAAGCACTACGCCATCCTCGCCCACGCTGATGACAACTGGGGATACTTGCGCAATTTCATCGGCTTCAACCTAGGCAAACGTATGGAACTGCCCTGGACACCTGCCCAGCAGCCCGTGGAAGTGGTAATCAACGGTGACTACCGCGGTCTTTACTTCCTGACCGAGTCAATCCGCATAGGTGATGACCGCATCATGATCACCGAGCTCGACGACAACGTATCTGACCCCGCGCTCGCATCAGGCGGCTATCTTGTCGAACTTGACAACTACCCCGAAGACAATCAGATACGCATGCCAGAGAAGGTGGCAGAAGGCGTACGCCCCCCCTATGTAGACGAACTCCGCATCACATGGGACACCCCCGAGGCTTATTCACCCCTTCAGGAGCAGTTTGTCACCGACCAGTTCACAGCCATGAACAATGCCGTAGGTGCCAACGATGACAATCTCTGGAGCTACATGGATCTCGACGATGCAGCCCGCTACTATATAGTCGAGGAAATCCTCAGCCACACAGAGTCTTATCACGGCTCCACATACATGTTCCGCGACCATGGGGAAGGGCAGAAGTGGCACTTCTCACCCCTCTGGGACTGCGGCAACGCCTTCAGCGGACCCACCGATGACTATTTCTACAACCACGGACCCTACGGCAATACCTGGATTGCGTCAATGCGCGTCAATGACAAGTTCAACGACAAGGTGCTCCAGACATGGCTCTGGTTCATGCAAAATCAGTATCCCGGACTTATCGATGACATCGACAGCTATGTCACCCATATCTCCGAAGCAGCCAAAGCCGACCGCAAGCGTTGGTACAACCAGCCTGTGCCCGACGGCGGACAGGAAGTGGCTGACAACAGCGACATGCCACGCCGCCGCGACAAAGCAGTAGGGCATCTCACCGCCAAAATCGATTGGCTCAAGCAGCAGTGGGGCAACTACTCCACAGGCTCGCACCCCGAACCCACACGTGACGACACCCCGGCTGCCCCTCTGCCCGAATACGTCCAGTCAGGCATCGATGAAATCCTTGCCGAGGATGCAGCCTCAGACATCCCTGCCGTCTACTACGACCTCCAAGGCAACCGTGTCACCACCCTCACCCCCGGCGCAACCTACATCCGCATCTGCGGCGACAAAGCCACCAAGCTCCACATCACCCTCTGATCCTCCCCTAAAGTCCCTAAAGACCTTAAAGTCCTTAAAGTCCCTAAAGACCTTAAAGTCCTTAAAGTCCCTAAAGACCTTAAGGACTTTATTATTTCCATACCCCCAATTTTATTGTCACTGAAACATTTAATCTGCTTTTTTTTTCGTAATTTTGCGCTCTAAAAGCAAGCACGGAGCGCAGCTCCCATCGCATAATCACAACACCACCATATACCCCATGTCGGACATCAAGAAAATCAAAACCGCTCTCATTTCAGTGTATCACAAGGATGGACTGGACGAGATTTTGTCGCTTCTCAACCGCGACGGTGTGAAATTTCTCTCTACCGGAGGCACTAAGGACTTCATCGAGTCGCTCGGCTATGAGTGCCAGGCAGTAGAAGCCCTCACCGGTTACCCCTCAATACTCGGCGGACGCGTCAAGACCCTCCACCCCAAAGTGTTCGGCGGCATCCTCAACCGCCGCGACAATGAAGGCGACCGTCAGCAGATAGCACAATACGACATCCCCGAAATAGACCTCGTAATCGTCGACCTCTACCCCTTCGCTGCCACAGTGGCATCCGGAGCCTCTGATGCCGACATCATCGAGAAAATCGACATAGGCGGCATCTCGCTCATCCGCGGAGCTGCCAAAAACTACAAGGACGTGGTCATCGTGGCTTCCAAAGCCCAGTATGGCATCCTTGCCGACATGCTCAAAGCCCACGGTGCAGAGTCATCGCTTGAAGAGCGCCGACTCCTCGCCCGTGATGCCTTCATGGTATCAAGCGGATACGACACCGACATCTTCAACTACTTCGACGGTGACGGCGAGCCTTCTGCCCTCCGCATAGCCCTCGACCATGCCAAACCGATGCGCTACGGCGAGAACCCCCACCAGAAAGGACTCTTCTTCGGCAACTTTGATGCCATGTTCTCCCAGCTCCACGGCAAGGAAATCAGCTACAACAACCTCCTCGACATCGATGCCGCAGTGGCTCTCATGGCTGAGTTTGACGGCGCAGCCCCCACATTCGCAGTGCTCAAGCACAACAACGCATGCGGCGTGGCTACACGTCCCACCATCCTCCAGGCTTGGACCGATGCCCTCGCCGGCGACCCCGTGTCGGCTTTTGGCGGTGTGCTCATCTCCAACACTCCCATCGACGAGGCTACAGCCGAGGAAATCAACAAGATATTCTTCGAGGTCATCATCGCTCCCGCGTACTCCGACGAAGCCCTCAAGGTGCTCGAGCAGAAGAAAAACCGCATAATCCTCGTCAAGAAGCCCGTGGCTCTGCCCCCGATGCAGTTCCGCTCCACCCTCAATGGTGCCCTCGTCCAGGAACGCGATACCAAGATCGAGACTCCCGCAGACCTCAAGCAGGTGACCGAAAAGGCTGTCACAGAGCAGCAGGTCAGCGACCTCCTCTTCGCCAACAAGATCGTCAAGCAGAGCAAGAGCAACGCCATCGTGCTCGCCAAGGGCGACATGCTCCTGGCAAGCGGCATCGGTCAGACATCACGTGTCGATGCGCTGCGCCAGGCGATAGCCAAGGCTCAGTCATTCGGCCACGACCTCCACGGAGCCGTAATGGCATCGGACGCCTTCTTCCCCTTCGCTGACTGCGTGGAGATAGCCCACGAGGCTGGCATCACAGCCGTAATCCACCCCGGAGGCTCTATCCGTGACAACGAATCGGTCGACTACTGCAACGCCCACGACATGGCTATGGTAACCACCGGTTTCCGTCACTTCAAACATTAATCTCTCCACTATCCACCCCAACCCGACACACACATCTAAACAAGAATTATGGGTCTGTTTTCACTGACTAAAGAAATAGCGATAGACCTGGGTACCGCCAACACGATTATCATCCACAATGATAAAATCGTCATCGACGAGCCCTCTATCGTAGCACGCGATGTCCGCACCGGCAAACTCATCGCCGTAGGCAAAGAAGCCCAGCAGATGCAGGGCAAGGAGCACGAAGGCATCCGCACCGTGCGCCCCCTGCGCAAGGGCGTGATCGCCGACTTCGACGCCGCCGAACTCATGATACGCGGTCTCGTCAAGAAGGCGAGCTCCAAAAGCAACTGGTTCCAGCCCTCGATGCGCATGGTCGTAGGTATCCCCTCCGGCTCTACAGAGGTCGAAATCCGTGCCGTGCGTGACTCCAGCGAGCATGCCGGAGGTCGCGACGTCTACATGATCTACGAGCCTATGGCAGCCGCCCTCGGCATCGGTCTTGACGTAGTGGCTCCCGAGGGCAACATGATCGTCGACATAGGCGGCGGTACCACCGAAATCGCCGTCATCTCTCTCGGCGGCATCGTCAGCAACAAGAGCATCCAGATAGCCGGCGACGACCTCACAAGCGACATCATGGAGCATATGCGCCGTGTACACAACGTCAAGGTAGGCGAGCGCACAGCCGAACTCATCAAGATGAACGTAGGCGCAGCCCTCCTCGAGCTTGACAATCCCCCCGAAGACTACATCGTCCACGGTCCTAACATCATGACTTCGCTCCCCATGGAGGTGCCCGTAAGCTATCAGGAAATCAGCCACTCTATCGAGAAGTCCATCAGCAAGATAGAGGCTGCCGTGCTCAGCGCACTCGAGCAGACTCCCCCGGAGCTTTACGCCGACATCGTCCGCAACGGCATCTACCTCGCCGGCGGCGGCGCACTCCTGCGTGGTCTCGACAAGCGTCTGACCGACAAGATCGGCATCCAGTTCCATGTGGCTGAAGACCCGCTGCTTGCCGTGGCACGTGGCACAGGCGTAGCCCTCAAAAACACCGAGAAGTTCAACTTCCTCATCCGATAAGCCCTCATACCGTCAATCCCCCCACACTGTCACTAACGGGTGCGTAATCTTCTCGACTTCTTCATCCGTCACATCGTCTGGCTGGTATTTGCATTCTATGTCATAGTGAGCTGCGCCCTGCTCTTTTCGCGCAACCCCTACCAGCACCACGTCTACCTGTCTTCGGCAGGTAGCGTGGCATCAAGTGTGTACCGCACCGCCAGCTCCGTCACCTCTTATTTCGGTCTGCGCGACATAAACGAAGACCTCCAGCGGCGCAATGCCGAGCTGGAAAAGGAGGTACTCCAGCTGCGCCACGAGCTGACCGGCTTCCGTGACCGCGAATACGCCGACTCGATGAAGGTAGACCCCTCGCTGGCGCGCTACGACTTCATCGTGGCACACGTCATCAACAACACCATCGCCCGCCCCCACAACTATATCACCATCGAGAAGGGTTCGCTTGACGGCATACGCCCTGAGATGGGAGTCGTGGATCAGAACGGCGTGGTGGGCATAGTCAACATAGTCGGGCCGCACACGGCGCGCGTCATCTCTCTGCTCAATCCCCACCTGCGCCTCTCAGCCAAGGTCAAAGGCAGCGAACAGCTCGGCTCTCTCGTGTGGAAAGGCAAGGACTCGCGCCGCGCAGTGCTTGAGGAGCTTCCGCGCCATGCCAAGTTCCACAAGGGCGACACCATCGTCACCAGCGGATTCTCCACGGCATTCCCCGAAGGTGTCCCCATCGGCAGGATAGTCAGCGCGGTACGCGAGCGTGATGACAACTTCTACGCCCTCAACGTCGAGCTCTTCACCGACTTCTCCACCCTCTCCACCGTCCGCGTCATCGATGACCGCATGGCTGCCGAGCTCCGCGAAGTAGAGAAAGAGATTGACCCCGAGGAGGACGCCCACATCCAGAAAGCACAATAGCCTTCCCCACAGCCCATCGGCTGCATCCATGTAATCCACAGCATGATACGTACATTCTTCAAATTCCTGATTCTCGCCATAGTGCTCGTGTTGCTGCAAGTGACGGTGTTCAACCACGTCTGCTTGTTCAACGTCGCAGTGCCCATGGCGTTTATCTACGTCATCATGCGTCTGCCCATCACCATGGGTGTCGGCTGGGTGCTGACAGTGGCTTTTTTCCTCGGACTTTCGGTGGATGTATTTTCCGATACCCAGGGGATGAACGCGCTCGCATGCACCATTCTCGCCATGCTGCGCAAACCGGTTTTCTCGCTCTATTTCCCGCGTGAGGACGAAATAGGCAATCCCGAGCCCACCATGGCATCGCTCGGAGCGGTGGTATTCGTCAAGTATGACCTGACGATGTCGCTCCTCTACTGCTTCATGATTTTCCTGATCGAAGCATTCACATTCCTAAATCCGCTGCTGCTCGTGCTCCGCATAATCTGCAGCACAGCCCTCACCACTCTCCTCATCCTGGCAATAGACAGCCTCACGGTCAAACGCTATGCGAAAAGATTATAACCTCGAGAAGCGCAAATACGTCATAGGCGGGTTTATTTTCGTCATAGTCCTCATCTACATCTTCCGCCTGGTCGACCTCCAGATTCTCGAAACCAAATATAAGGATTCGGCTGACAGCAATGCGTTTCTGCGCAAGGCTATCTACCCATCTCGCGGCATCATCTATGACCGCGACGGCAGGCTTGTGGTCTATAACCAGCCGTCATATGACATCATGCTCATCCCTAAGGATGTGCAGCCGTTTGACACCCTCGACCTCTGCAACACCCTCGGTATCACCAAGGAGGTGCTTCTGGAGCGTTTCGCCGACATGCGCCGCAAGGTAGGGTACTCCAAGTACTCTCCGCAGACGCTGATGACACACCTCGCGCCTGAGGAATATGGCAGATTGCAGGAGAAACTCTACCGCTTCCCGGGCTTCTACGTGCAGAAGCGCATACTCCGCGCCTACAACTATGACGTGGCTGGCAATGTGCTCGGCAACATCCGCGAGGTGTCGCAGAAGGACATGGATAAAGACCCCTATTACACCCGCGGAGACTACACCGGCGACCTCGGCATAGAGAAGAGCTATGAGCAGTTTCTGCGCGGAGCCAAAGGTGTGGAAGTGCTCATGCGCGATGCCCACGGCAAGATACAGGGCCGCTATGAGGACGGCGCACTTGACCGTCCCTCTGTCCCCGGCAAAGACCTTACTCTCAGCCTCGACATCGAACTGCAGCAATATGCCGAGTCGCTCATGGTCAACAAAATCGGCGCAGTGGTAGCTATCGAGCCGGAGACCGGCGAGATACTCTGTCTGGTGTCATCGCCTACCTACAAGCCTTCGACCATGGTGGGCAGACAGCGAGGCAAGAGCTACGCCGCACTCATCCAGGATCCCTACAAACCGCTGTTTGACCGCGCCATCCAAGGCTCCTACCCTCCCGGTTCCACGTTCAAGCCCTCCCAGGGACTGATATTCCTCCAGGAAGGCATCATCGACCTCAACACGCAGTATCCGTGCCACCACGGCTACATCAACGGCGGACTGCGTGTGGGCTGCCACGCCCACGGCTCTCCCCTGCCGCTGCTGCCATCGCTGCAGACCTCGTGCAACGCCTTTTTCTGCTGGGGTTTCAAGAATATGATCGACAAGCGCAGCCAGTTTGGCTCGTCGGCAAAGGCTTTCGAGGTGTGGAAAACCCACCTCGTAGAGCTTGGCTACGGCTACAAGCTCGGCGTGGACCTCCCCAACGAGTCACGCGGATTCATACCCAACGCCAAGTTCTACAACAAGGTCTACGGCGAGGACCACTGGAACGGCAATACCATCATTTCCGTATCCATCGGTCAAGGTGAAATCCTCGCCACTCCCCTGCAGATAGCAAATTTCTGCGCCACCATAGCCAACCGCGGATACTATATCACCCCTCATGTGGTCAAGTCGATCAAGGACACCGTCTACACCGACTCTGCCATAGTAAAGCATATCCCCAACATCGACCGCAAGCACTTCGAGGCGGTGGCAGAGGGAATGCGCATGGCTGTCACCGGTGGTACATGCCGACGCGCCGCCCTCCCCGACATAGAAGTCTGCGGCAAGACCGGTACCGCACAGAATCCCCACGGCAAGGACCACTCGGCATTCATGGGCTTCGCACCATACCACAATCCCAAGATTGCAGTCTGCGTCTACGTCGAAAACGGCGGCTGGGGTGCCACCTACGGCGTACCCATCGGCAGCCTCGTCATGGAGAAGTATCTCAAGCGCACCATATCCCCGGCTCGCAAGGCTATGGAGGAAAGCATGATTAACAGCAACAGCATCATATACAGTGGAGTCAAAAAACACTAACCCGCTTCGTTATATCGACTGGTTTACGGTCGCCCTCGTCCTGGTGCTTGTCTGCACCGGAGCGGTGTGCATCTATGCCGCCAGCTATGACTTTGACCATGCCAACATATTCTCGTTTGAGGAGTTTTCGGGCAAGCAGTTTTTGTGGATAGGACTCGCAAGCGTCCTCGGTCTGACTCTGTTGCTCATAGACCCACGCTTCTACGAGACCTACGCCTTCCCTATCTACATAGGCATGATTTGCCTGCTGGCTCTGACGATATTCATAGCTCCAAATATCAAGGGCTCCCACTCGTGGATTGTGCTCGGACCCGTCAGCCTCCAGCCGGCGGAGTTCTCCAAATGCGCCACCGCCTTGGCTCTTGCCAAACTGTTCAGCGGCTACAACTTCACCCTCGCCGGTTCACGAAAAAACTACATCAAGGCTCTCACCATCATCCTGCTACCAGTAATGCTCATTTTCGCACAAAATGAGACAGGCTCGGCTCTGGTCTATTTCTCGCTCTTCTTCGTCCTCTACCGCGAGGGCATGAGCGGACTGGTGCTTCTGGCGGCTCTCGGTGCAGTGGTATTCTTCGTGGTGGCATTGAAATTTGCCGACCCGACCATGTTCACCGGAGTCACGCAGGGGCAGGTGGCTGTGTTCATCATGCTCATGGTCATCATGGTGGCGATGCTCGCCATCTACTGCAAGCACATGGAGGGAGCGCGCAATGTGCTTTTCTGGTATGTCGGCACTTTCGCCATCGCTCTGATACTGCATTTCTGCGGCGTGACGGTCAACGGCATGCTGTTCTTCATAAGCGTCCTGTCAGTAGCTTGCATCTACACGCTGATTCTGGCTTTCCGCGGACCGGTCAAAAAGCTGCTTATCACAGCCTCAGCCGTAGTGGTGGGTGTAGTGTTCCTGTTTTCGGTCAACTATGTGTTTGAAAACGTCCTCCAGCCCCATCAGAAGCAGCGCATCCTCGTCAGCCTCGGCATAGAGGAAGACCTCAAAGCTGCCGGATATAATGTCAACCAGTCAAAGATAGCCATCGGTTCGGGTGGTCTCGCCGGCAAAGGCTTCCTGAACGGCACCCAGACCAAACTGAAGTTTGTGCCCGAGCAGCACACCGACTTCATATTCTGCACGATAGGGGAGGAATACGGTCTCATAGGCTCTGCCACAGTGCTGTTGCTGTTCCTGACCCTCATACTCCGCATCATATCCATAGCCGAAAGGCAGCCGTCAACATTCGGACGTGTCTACGCCTACTGCGTCGCATCATATCTGATCCTCCACCTGTTCATCAACGTCGGCATGGTCATAGGCTTATGCCCCGTCATAGGCATCCCGCTCCCCTTCTTCAGCTACGGAGGCTCCTCTCTCTGGGGCTTCACCTTCTTGATCTTCATCCTCCTCAGCATCGATGCCCGCCGCCGCGAACACCTCAGCTCCTGACCCCCACAAAACCCACCCACTCTGTAGGGACATGCCGTGGCATGTCCGCCCCCTCATCAAACCTTATCAGACTTATAAAACTTATAAAACTTATAAGATTTATAAGATTTATAACCACCTTATTTTGTAAAAATACCTAAATTTTAGCTTAAAAATCATATTTAAGCCCTCATCTCACCTTTCATCCCGAAAACTTGCATTATCTTTGTAGTTAGCATATTCATGTAGTAACCATTTCTGCATCTAACAATATCTTTCTATATCCACTCAACTTGCTATGAAAAAACATCTCTACCTACTGCTCCTGGCTCTCTTTGCCACCATAGGCGCAAAGGCCCAGTTGTTTACCACATCCCCTACGCCTCTGCAAAACAGCAGCAAGGATGTCGTAATCACATTCACAGCCGACAATTCTGCTGACGGCAAGAAATTTGCCAATGTGACCACTGACCTCTACGCTCACATAGGCGTCTACACCACAGTGAGCCCTTCACAGTGGAAAAACGCTCCCGCATGGGGCACAAATACAGCCAAGTACACATTCAAGTACACATCACCCAAGACATGGAAGCTCACAATCGGTGACCTCCGTCAGTACTTCAACATCACTGACCCTAACGAGCGCATCACCAAGGTCTGCATCATAGCCCGTAATGCCGCTGGTTCCGTACAGACCGCCGACAACTTCATCGATGTGATGGAGGACGGATTCGGTGCTCTCCTTACCAATGATGCCGAGGCTACCGTAATCACCGCAGCCAAGACCATCAACTTCACTCTCAGCACCACCGAAGCTGCCAACCTCAGCATCGTCATCTCCAAGGACGGCACCAAGGTTGCCGACAAGTCACAAGCCAACGCCACCACCCTCTCTTTGGGCTACAACTTCGCCACCAAGGGCGCATACACGGTGACTGCCACAGCCAACAACGGCAAGGAGACTATCACCAAGACCACCACAATCCTCTTCATGTCAGCATCGCCCGCAGCCAACTACCCCGGCGGCGTGCCCAAGATGGGTCCTGTGGCTCAGAGCAACGGCGATGTGATCTTCTGCCTCGCCGCACCTCAGAAGTCAAGCGTGCTCCTCGTGCCCTCGTGGGATGACTACCAGACACTTGACAAGAATGTCATGTCATATCAGGACTATAACGGCTACCGCTACTTCTGGATTCGCGTCAGCGGCCTTGACCCCGACAAGCAGTATCCCTACTACTTCATCGTCGACGGTACTATCAGCGTGGGTGACCCCTATGCCAAGCTCGTCCTCGACTGCTACAGCGACAAGTGGCTTCCCGACAACGTATATCCCAACCGTCCCCGCTACCCCTACGACAAGCTCGACAACACCATGCTTGCTGTCTACCACGGCAACCAGGACAAATATAACTGGAAAGTCAAAAACTTCGATACTCCCGATCCCTCCAAGCTCATCATCTACGAGATGCTGTTCCGTGACTTCACCGGTGACGGCACTGACCAGAACGGCAAATTCTTCGGTACGATCCGCGGAGCCATCGACAAGTTCCAGTATTTCCTCGACCTCGGCGTGAATGCCATCGAGCTGATGCCCATAATGGAGTTCAACGGCAACAACTCATGGGGCTACAACAACAACTTCTACATGGCTCTTGACAAGGCTTACGGCTCGCCCGATGACCTCAAGGAATTCATCGACCTCTGCCACCAGCATGACATCGCCGTGCTCCTTGACATCGTATTCAACCAGAGCGACGGTCTGCACCCCTGGTATCAGATGTACCCCATCGAATCCAACCCCTTCTACAACAAGACCGCGCCCCACAACTGGAGCGTGCTCAACGACTGGAAGCAGGAAAATCCCCTCGTGCAGCAGCAGTGGAAAGATGTCATAGCCTACTGGCTGACCGAGTATAAGGTCGACGGCTTCCGCTTTGACCTCGTCAAGGGTCTCGGCGTAGGCGCGACATCCGGTGCATACGGGTCCACCGACGGCTATAACGCCAATCGCATCGCGAATATGAAGAAAATCCACAAGTATGTCACCGATGTCAACCCCAAAGCCATCCACATCAACGAGCTTCTCGGCGACAGCAAGGAGGAAGTTGAGTACGGCAAGGACGGTCAATATAACTGGAACAACCAGAACTGGCTCTCAGGTGCATTTGCAGCCGGTCTGCCCAACATAGCCGAGAAACTTAACTATTTCTCTTCAAGCGCATGCGGACGCTACGGACGCTCCAACATCTCATATGCCGAAAGCCACGACGAAGAGCGTCTCGGATACATGCAGATCAATAAGAACGCCACATGGCAGAAAGGTACCACCACATACAAAAACCAGATGGTCGACACCAAGGGCAACCCGGTTGCTCTCTCTGACCGCATGAGCCGTCTCGGTGCTGTGGCAATCCATCTGCTCATGACCAAGGACGCAACCCCCATGATATGGCAGTTTGGCGAACTCGGTGCCGACCAGACCACCAAGGAAGCTAACGGCGGCAACGACACCAGCCCCAAGAAGGTCATCTGGAACTACTATGAAGACCCCAGCCGCAAGGCTCTCTTCGACACCTACTCCAAGATGATACATCTGCGCCGCGCCAATCCCGAGCTCTTCTCTGACAATGCCGCCGTACACTCCTACTCGTCTAATTCCACCAACCTCACCGGTGCATACTGGGTACGCATCAAGAACGGCACAAAAGATATCATAGCCTTTATCAACGCTGACCCCAAGAAGGAAAACAGCGTGACACTCCGCGAAGATATGACCAGCGATTACAGGCTTGTGACCTCGTCAAAAGACTTCCAGCCCTCCATACCCGCTGGCACTGGCAGTCGCCGCATCACTATCCCTGCCAACGGCTACGCCGTATTCTCATCGCCCTCAACATCCGACATTGACAACATCTACAATGACGGTTTCGCTTCAGACATCAACATCTACGGCGGCGAAGGCTGCGTGATAGTCGAAGGCGCTTACAACAGCCTCAAGGTCTATGACCTCCAGGGACGCGCTTACCGTAACTCCGACCTCCGCGAGGGCGTCTACATCGTCAACGTCGACGGTCAGACCGCCAAAGTGATGGTCCGCTAACCCATCCCCACAATAAAAAAAGAAGGACTGCCCCAAAGGCAGTCTTTCTTTTTATAAACCTGTCATCCTTTTGTTATTCGTGCAGTGTGCTTGCACATCGGTCCTCTGAAAAGATTTGCACCGCTCCAAAATATTTCTTAATTTAGCACTTCGTCACACTTCATGCAACCTCCATACCACATACTATGAAAAAACTCACACTGCTATTAGCCGCTTTGCTGTCACTGACGGCAATCGGACTCAACGCACAGAACCCATCTGCACCTAAGACCGCCTACAAGGTCTACGGAGTGGGATTCTATAACCTTGAAAACCTCTTTGACACCATCCCCAACAATCCTCTCGGCCGTGACCTGGAATATACCCCCGAGGGCAAGAACCAGTGGACAGGCGAGCGCTATTGGAGCAAAATCTCTAATCTCGCACGTACCATCAGTGCCATGACCACAAAGACCACACCTAACGGACCTGCGATACTCGGTGTCAGCGAGATTGAAAACGTGTCCGTGCTCAACGACCTCGTACGCGACCCCCAGATACGCCGCTGGAACCTCCAGGTAGTGCACCACGACTCGCCCGACCGTCGTGGTGTCGATGTGGGTCTCCTATATAATCCCCGCTACTTCGAGGTGGTCAATGTCACCAACCATCTCCTCACAGTGCCCAACAACCCAGACTTCCGCACCCGTGACCAGATGTGTGTGGTAGGACTGCTCGGCGGTGACCCGCTGGCGGTGATAGTCAACCACTGGCCCTCACGCCTCGGCGGACAGAAACAGAGCGAATACCTCCGCAAAGCAGCCGCCGAGCTGAGCAAGCACATCGCCGACTCCCTCTGGGCTGTCAATCCCTCGATGGGCGTTATAATCATGGGTGACCTCAACGACGACCCCTCCGACAAGTCATGCCGCGAAGTGCTCGGAGCGAAGAAACATGCCAAGGATGTCGTGGACGGCCATATGTTCTACAATCCCTGGTGGAAAATCCTTGATGATGACGGCGTAGGCACCCTCGCCTATAAAGGCCAGTGGAACCTCTTCGACCAGATAATCCTCTCAGGCAACCTGCTCAACGGCAATCTCTCTACAGGGCTCGAATTTGTCCGCGCCAAGGTCAACAATTTCGACTTCCTGACCACTAAGGAAGGACAGCGTCAGGGCTATCCCCTGCGCACTTTCGCTGCCGGAACATATCTTAACGGATATTCCGACCACTACCCTACCATGGTGCTTCTCAAGCAGCCTGTAAAGCGCATCATGTGATGACGCTGCAGGTCCAATTCTGACTTATGAACCGACTTACACGATATCTTACCCTCATTCCGGCGCTCATGTTGATGATACTGGGCGCCGGATGTTCACATCCTGACTCCTTCACCATCACTGGTAAAATCACAGATTTTGCCGACCGACCGGTCAAGGTGATAATCTACAATTCCGACTCCGTAAAGACTGTCTCGACACAGGCTGCCACAGGACGTTTTACCCTCAAAAGCTCATCGGCTGACTATGCCATAGCCGTCATCAGCTCCATGTCGTCAGGCTCATCGGTCAGACTGCTCGTGCGCAACGGTGAGAAAATCACCCTCGAAGGTCCCTCTCTCGACAGCCTGACCATCAAAGGAAGCAAAGCCAACGAACAGATAGCCGATTTCATCGCTGCCAATCCAGGGACATTCGACGGCATCTACCCTGCCTCATCATCCACGCTTCCCATCAGCGAGACAGCCGCCAACAAGGTGATTGCTGACTATGTGGACAAGGAAGGCACGACTCCTGCGGCTGCGTTTCTGCTTGCAGTATACTACAATCCGACCCTCAACCCATCACAGGCAGCAGCCCTGATCAACCGCTTTGACTCCAATGAGGAGACTCGCTCGCTGCTCGCATCAATCAGCGACGCTGTCAAAAACGAACTCAACACCGTCCGCTCGGCGCGTGTACACTCCTTCAATCTGCCAGCCGCCGGGGATTCTACCGTAAAATTCTCTCCGTCAGCACAGAGCTATTCGCTCCTGGCATTCACAGCATCAGATGCCCGACGCAAGGAGCTGACATCACGTCTCCGTGACCTCTCAGACACCTATCCGCGCAAGTCACTCCGCGTCATAGAGATGTCACTCTGCGGCGACTCGGCAACATGGAAAAGCTTCATCAAGCGCGACACTCTCGTCAACTGGTCACGCATCCTGCTTCCTGGGGGACCAGCCGCATTGCAAGTACGCCATCTCAACATAGGTCAGGCTCCATATTACATACTCTCCGACTCTACAGGCGGTCAGATCTACCGCGGACCGGCTCTGGATGCCGCAATTGATTCGCTTGACCGCCGTATCGCCCGATAACAGACCTACACACCACCGCCATGCTTATCAAGACCTACTGCGCAGCACTCCAAGGCATAGATGCCATACCGGTAACCATAGAAGTGGCATCTGACCGCGGACTGATGTTCACGATGGTAGGCATGGCTGACACTGCCGTGCGCGAGAGCCAGCAGCGCGTACAGCTTGCCATCACCAAGAGCGGACGGCAATATCCCCACCGCAACATCGTCATCAATCTCTCCCCGGCTGACATCCGCAAAGAAGGAGCGAGCTACGACCTCCCCATAGCCGTAGGGATGCTCGTGGCTTCGGATCTTGTCAGCTGCAATGATATCGACAGATATATGATAATAGGGGAGTTGTCGCTTGACGGCTCGGTACTCCCGGTCAAAGGCATCCTCCCGATGGCTATACTTGCCCGCGAGATGGGACTAAAAGGGATGATAGTCCCGTCAGCCAACGCCACGGAGGCAGCCGTGGTCAACAACATAGACGTATTCGGTGCCGACAACCTCAACCAGGTGCTCGACCATCTCTCGGGCATTACGCCCATGCAGCCGGTCGTGGTCAATACGCGCGAGGAGTTTGCCCGCGACTCATCGGTATTCGACTATGATTTCGCAGATGTCAAGGGGCAAGAGACCGTCAAACGAGCTTTCGAGGTAGCATGTGCCGGAGGGCACAACATAATCCTCGTCGGACCTCCAGGCTCAGGCAAATCCATGATGGCAAAGCGGCTGCCGTCCATCCTCCCTCCGCTGACGCTCTCCGAAGCCCTCGAAACCACCAAAATCCATAGCGTGGCAGGCAAGCTGCGTCGCGGCTCCATGCTGATGACTGCCAGACCTTTCCGTTCGCCACACCATACCATCTCCCCGGTGGCACTCGTAGGAGGCGGCTCAAATCCGATGCCAGGTGAGATATCGCTCGCTCACAACGGCGTGCTCTTTCTTGACGAGTTCCCCGAGTTCTCCCGACAGGTGCTCGAGGTGATGCGCCAGCCGCTTGAGGACCGCCACATATCCATCTCCCGCGCCAAGTATGCCGTCGACTATCCGGCATCGTTCATGCTCGTGGCATCGATGAATCCATGTCCCTGCGGCTACTACAACCATCCCACCAAGCCGTGCACTTGCGCACCCGGAGCCGTGCAACGCTATCTGAGCCGCATATCAGGTCCTCTGCTTGACCGCATCGACATACAGGTGGAAATCATGCCCGTGCCGTTTGACGAGCTCTCATCGGCTTCTGAGGGCGAGCGGAGCGCATCCATCCGCGAGCGCGTCATAGCCGCCCGCGCCATCCAGTCAGCCCGCTATGGCGGCATCCACGGAGTGCACTGCAACGCCCAGATGACATCAGCCCTCATCAAACAGCACGTCCGCCTCGACCGCGAAAGCATAGCCCGCATCCGCGATGCCATGCAGCGCCTCGACATGTCGGCACGCGCCTACGACCGCATCCTCAAAGTAGCCCGCACCATAGCCGACCTCGACAGCTCCGAAGAAGTCCTCCCTCGCCACGTCAGCGAAGCCATCAACTACCGCTCCCTCGACCGCGGCACCTGGGGCGCCACCGCCCCCAAGTCCCCCTTCTGACCCCCCCAATCCAAACATTTTAAATAATGGATACAAGTATCTCTATATACACATCTCCCGACGGTCAGATAAAACTTGATGTAAAATTAGACCAAGAAACCGTATGGCTGACACGTCACCAAATTGCCCAATTGTATGGACGCGATTATAAGACTATCGCAAAACATATAAACAATGCTTTAAAGGAAGAATTGGCAAACGAACCGGTAGTCGCAAAATTTGCGACTACCAGGAATTATGGACGAATTGAAGGATTCACTCAAAAGCAAGATGTAGAATACTTCAATCTTGATATGATTATCTCGGTAGGATATCGAGTAAAAAGCAAAAACGGTATCAGATTTAGAAAATGGGCTAACAAAATCCTCAAAGAGTACCTCATCAAGGGCTATGCCATCAATCAAAACCTGAAACTTGACCGCTATAACGAACTAAAGGACGTGGTGCGACTCATGTCACGCACCGTCTCTCTCCAGGAAAAAGTCGCCACCAGCGAATACGAAGGATTATTCAACGTCATAGGCGATTATGTTTATGCTCTTGATACCCTCGACAGATATGATTACCAGTCGCTTGAAGTAGAAAAAACCACATCTGCGGAACCATTTCATGCCACCTATGAGAACGCGATGGAAGCTATTTCCGCACTGAAAAAGAAGTTTGGTGGAAGCGCATTATTCGCCAATGAAAAAGATGAGTCATTCAAAAGTTCAATAGGGCAGATATATCAGACTTTTGGCGGTGAAGACCTTTATCCCTCGGTTGAGGAAAAAGCAGCCATGCTGCTATATCTTGTAGTCAAAAACCATTCGTTCAGCGACGGTAACAAGCGCATCGCCGCAATGCTGTTTCTATGGTTTTTAAGCAACAACGGCATATTATATGCCCCTGATGGTCATAAACGTATCGCCGACAATACACTCGTCGCCTTGACTCTGATGATAGCCGAAAGCCGACCAGAGGAGAAAGACATCATGGTCAAGGTCGTAGTAAACCTAATCAACCGTGACAACGACTGAACTGTACCAGGCAAGACGGCTCTACATCCTGGCGGTGGCAATGCTGTCGCTACTGACAGGTTGGATGTTTCTTATCACGCCCGTATGCGCCGACGACCTGTGGTATCTTGCCGACTCCACAGGATGTTCAGGATCGTGGGAGTATTTCGTCTCCACAGTCCGCACATGCCTTGACCACTGGACCTTTGATACGGGACGGCTGTCCAACATGGCAGTCGCACCATTTCTGAGCCTGCTGCCGCGCTGGGTGTTCGCTCTAACATCAGCCGTGGCTGTGCTGCTAGTACTGGTGGCTGGGGAGAAGCTTTCACATGCTCCGTGGATTTCAGGCAGGGCTGCCATGTGGATTCTTGCGGTTTCGTTCCTGTTTCCATGGTTCGAGTTCCTGTTCACGATCATCTACGCCTCCAACTACGTATGGGCTTCCGCCTTCCTGTTGGTATGGCTCTGCCTGTTCGTCACCGACAGACGACGCATCTCCACTCCGCTTCTGCTGCTTCTCTCCGTCATCACTGGATGGTGGCACGAGGGGATGTCAGTGCCGCTGCTATGCGCCTCGGTCATCTACCTCCTGGTCATGCGCTGCTTGCCCTCGCGCCGTCAGGGAGTCATGCTGGCAGGGCTGTGCATCGGCATCGTCGTGATCATGCTCATGCCGGCATTCGGAGCAATGTCCCAGGCCCGGGAGGCCAATCTGGTTAAGTCGGTGTGGATCGAAACGCTCATCAACATCGTAGCTTTCAACATTGCTTTCTATCTCTACGCCGTTGCCCTCCTTATAGCCATGTCGTTCAAGCGGATACGTCTCCGCTTGACAGCCGACAGGCACAATCTTGCCCTCTGTGTGGGGATATTTGCCTTCGGCATAGTTTCTACAGCCATCTACCTAAGATACTTCAACGGTGCACGCACCGGGGCTTTCTCGCAGCTCCTGTGCACTATCGGGCTGATACGCCTGTGGGGGATGTTTTTACGTCCCTCATCGCAGAGCATAATCGGCGGACGGTGTCTTTTCGCTGTCGCCCTCACCGTGTCGGCAGTGAGCCTGATCAGCGCCATCACGGTCCAAACGCGTCTCACGCGTGAATATGAGGAGGTGACATCGCTGGTAAAAGCCGCCGAAGCCCGCAATCAGAACCACGTCTTCTACGACCCTACGCCCATCAACGTGGGCATCGATGCCATGAAGCCCACCTATATGCTCCTCAACACCGCCTACGGGCTGCGCGGCATGGACATCATACCCTCCGAACTCGAAACATTTGAATACGCCTCCTCTGAAACGGTAGTGTGCCGCGATTCCCGGCTTGTAATCTATCACAACCGCCTCGTATGCCGTGTTCCCATACCTGATCGCAGAGTCGACATAACCATCTACCAACCTGACAGTACATCCGTAACAAGCCGTCTGAGACACCGCCCTTTCGTCACTTCACGCGGCGATTCCTGCATAGCCATCATCCCCCATATACAGCAATTCGGCACCAGGATGACAATCGCCGATGCCGAATTTGTAGATTTTTGAAACATGGGGGACTCTACGTCAGCGGATGAGTGCGCGGCCTCCCCATACGAGCAGCACGCCAAACACTACACTCATGGCGAGGTAGGCACTGAATGTCAGCCAGTCACCTTTCTGTCCGAGCACCCACATGTCGTCGGCAAACGAAGAGAATGTGGTGAAACCGCCGCAGAAACCGGTGATAAGCAGCACATTTTCCTGAGCCGTCATCACCTCAGCCTTCTCAAGCAGCCCGAAGAACAAGCCGATAATGAAGCAGCCGATGATATTGACCATGAAAGTACCCATGGGAAATGATCCGTGCCACATGCCCGAGCACCATTTGCCCACCAAATAACGTCCGCAGGTGCCGACAAAACCGCCACAACCTGCTATAAGCATCATCTTAAACATAGTCGAAACGTATTTTACAAAATTGATGTGATGTATTTACATTTTTAAAACATTCCTCTCTACGCAAAAGTTCGCTTCTTTGTAGGGACATGCCATGGCATGTCCGCAACCCGTTCACATACCCCATAACATGATTTTCAGGTTGTCAGAAGAAATGGCTACATTTGCATAGCAAATGAAATCCGAATTACGATGAAAAACAGTTCATTATCCGATATAGAAACGCGGTGTCTGTCAGGTATAGGAGCCACCGTAGACGAAGCCCTTGCCTTAGATGCTGCATGCTCTACTGACGAACTGTGCGATGCTGCCGACCGCGTCCGCATCGCTCTCCACGGTAACCGTGTAGACACATGCTCGATAGCCAACGCCCGTTCAGGCAGGTGCACCGAGGACTGCAAATGGTGTGCCCAGTCGCGGCATTTCTCCACAGGCATAGCCGAGTACGACATTATTCCTCGCGAAGATATGCTCCGCGCCGTACGCCTCAATGACGAGCACGGTGTGCACCGCTTCTCACTCGTCACCAGCGGACGACGGGTTTCACGCCGTGATATAGCCCGCTTCTGCGAATACTACAAAGAGGCGGCTGCCACGTCTGGTCTATGCTTATGTGCATCAATGGGACTACTTGACCGCGAGTCACTGCAGGCTCTCAAGGATGCCGGGGTCAACCGTTACCACTGTAATCTGGAGTCATCATCGGAATACTTTCCGCAACTCTGCTCCACGCATACCCACGCCGACAAGCTCCGCACCATAGCCATGGCTCGTGAAGTAGGGATGGAAGTCTGCTCAGGAGGAATCATAGGGATGGGGGAGACGATGCGTGACCGTCTGCTCATGGTGCAAGAAGCATCACAGGCAGGGGCTGTCAGCATCCCCGTTAACATACTGCATCCCATTCCAGGTACCCCCTTAGACCATCTTCCCCTGATCAGCGAGGAGGAAGTCATACGCAGCATGGCACTGATGCGCCTCATTGCCCCCAAATGCGTCATGCGGCTTGCTGGAGGCAGAGCAAGGCTCTCCAAAGCCAGCATGCGCCGCATCATGCGCGGAGGCATGAACGGAGCCATCGTGGGAGATCTGCTGACCACTATAGGCAACACTCTTGACGATGACCGACAGCTCTTCCATGACACCGGCTTCGAGATGTGATATTATCATTAACGTATAAATTCTTATAAGATTTATATGAGTTATACGAATTATAAGACATTACACTTATGAGACTCGTAATCCAGCGCGTGACACAAGCCTCCGTAACTATCGGCGGCAATCTCCACAGCTCCATAGGCGCGGGCTTAATGGTACTCGTGGGCGTGGAGACAGGGGACACCCCGGATGACGCCCGCTGGCTCGCTACAAAGACTGTCGGACTGCGCATATTTGACGATGCCGACGGCGTGATGAACCTCTCGGTCGAGCAAACAGGCGGCGAAATCCTCGCCGTAAGCCAGTTCACACTGACCGCCTCCACACGAAAGGGCAACCGTCCCAGCTACATCCGTGCCGCTGGTCACGACCTCGCCGTACCCCTCTACCAGCTCTATTGCGATGAACTGACACGCATTCTCGGCAGAGAAACCCGTCAAGGCATCTTCGGTGCCGACATGCAGGTAGCCCTGGTCAATTCCGGACCCGTCACCATAATTATTGATTCACGCCTCCGCGAATAGTATATTTACATCATCCCCGTAGGGACATGCCACGGCATGTCCCTACAACAATCAAATCAGCTGATAAAAACCACATCAGGTAGCTTTGGAGGCGAGCATGCGGTGGCCTATGCGGCAGTACAGGCATTTACGTGCCTCGCAATACTCGCGGCGCAACTCTATCAGAGCCTGCGACGTGAAAGCGTCGCGGCATTTCACACCGGCAGCCTCAAACATCGCGGTGATACGGTTGCTCTCAGGCTTAAGTTCCTGAAGCATAGCTATGCAGCGGTCGGTCATGCCGTTGTCGCGGTGGTGTTCGCCCCAGGCATGCATCAGCGGTATCGCCACATTAATCAGCAGTCCCGTCACTGACGAGGCACTCAGAGCCTGACGCTCCTGAGAGCCGTCAGAAGCCACGCCACGCTCGCTGAAAGTGTAATGCGTTGCCCAGTAGCCGCTAAGGGTCACATCAAAAAGTCTCCGCAGTGCTTCCGCATCCTCTGCCTCCACGATCCGCGACATCAGCTGCGGAAGGCGTCTGACCATCTGCGCCAGCAGAGCCACGCGACGGTGGGGAAAATTCTGCGGACGCATCCGTCCCGATTTCCACCCTGGTGAAGTCACCTGCCGCAGCCCGAATTTCTTCTGCATGAACTCGTATTCCCTCGTCAGAGCCAGCGCATAGCGGCTGTCAAGGGGTATGCCCTCAAGCAGTCCGCTCTGTCCGAATAGCATTGCCTCTACAGTCAGCTCGCTGTCGGCGTGACGTGCCAGAAAGCCGTAGGGCGTAGCCATAGCCAGCCGTTCAAACGGCTCGGAGTTGGTGCCGAACCCCAGTGCACGGGCTAACGTGACATACACCGCCTCGCGCCAGTCATTGTTATAACGCCCCAGCAGCCCCTTGATCCTCGCGCTTTTAGCGTAAAGCCGCTCTATGCCCAAGGCACTCAGCCAGTCGGTCAGATGCAGGGGTGGGAGAGAGGTGATGAACTCTCGGCATGGCAGATCGCGCTCGGCGCGTGTCACAAGAGCATTGTAATGGTCGGCGAAATTGACGCGAACAGGCAGCACCATCTGAGGTATAACATTGCCGTCGAGACGGCGGACAGGCATATCGTCATGATATACCACATGTAGTATCACACTGTCATAAGCCCGGTCATGGTCATGTCCGTGGCGCATCCAGTCGCTCGCACGGACATGTATCTCCACATTCCCTACCCACATATCCCCGTCGATTCTCACCTTCGCGTTGAAGAAGTCCGGTCCAGAACCCTCGTTGAGCAGACCAGGGTCAATGATCTGCACACCGCGCCCGTCCACAGTGCTCATAGCCCCCGGACGCAGCAGCCTGTGCTGCCACACATACTGCATCAACTTCTCCATAACCCTATGTCAATCAAGCCTTTCACGTCGCAAGCAAAGATACACATAATCCTTGATTATCCCCCCTATTTTCAACAAAAAAACCGATCTTCGTGCCAATTCACCACATTATTATCAATATAATTCAGGATATTGTCCAAGGCACGCTGATTACGGATAATGTGTTCATGATAATTTCGTTGCCATACCCGTAGGGGCGCAATACATTGCGCCCCCTCAGCAGATTGCGCCCCCTCAGCAGATTGCGCCCGCGCCTTACGGGAAACAGCCGCCTTAAATGTTCTCACAACTACAGCCAATGCAGAATTGAAATGATTGCACTCTACACCTCCTCCATGGCAAGGAGGTTTCAAACAGCCTACATTAATTGGTGATGCGGGGGTTTCGGGTGCAATGGGTATATTGGGTATACTGGTTTCGGGCGCAATGTATTGCGCCCCTACTGCTATGACTGCATGGATGTGGTTGGGCATGATGACATGATTCCATATTTCTACATCATTGTGATGGCTGGATATCTCTCTGATGCACGAATCTGCAATCTTCCCTAATGGTGACCAGAGCATCCTGTCATGTGATATGTGTCCAAAAATATGGCGTTTTTCATGGGTGCAAATCGTGATGAAATATATGCCGGCATTATAGTCGTGCCATTTTGCCCGAAAAGCATGTCTGTCACTCATAGATCTGATTGATGTTATACTGCCCTACACAAATGTAAAATGGATGCTTAGACTGTAAAGTTAATTGTTTTTCCGTGATATTCAAGGTGTTCAGTACTTAATTTCTCTATACCGCATCTATGATGTTTTCGCATGGGGGAGGGGATGGGATAGGGGTAACTTTGTGGGAGATAGTAACTGATTAATTTCGTTTTTATGGCACGTGAGTTTAAGACTTATTCGTTTGCGCCGGGACTGGTGGACGGCTCGGGGAAGGTGACGGTGTGTGAGAATCTGAGACTGCGAGGGGATGGGTCGCTCGGAGCGGCTTATCCTCCGGGGGTGATGATGGAGAGTGTCAGAGAGTGGAAGTTTTTGGGATTCAATACGCTCAGTGACGGAGGATCGGTGACAGTGATGTGGTCGGGATGCGACATCGGCGTGATGCGTGATGACTGTGTGGTGCAGGTGGCTACGCTGCCTTCTGAGCCGCGTTGTGTCAATTTTGAGGGGGATGATGTGGTGATTTCTACTGAGGGAGGGATGTGCCGTCTGTGTCGCACCGTTGATACAGATACACAAGAGGATACATGGCACTGCTCGCTGCCTGCGGGTGAATACCCGGGGCTCCCCTTCTCTACCATAGACCGTGGGGTGGTGTCGGTATCTGCTGGCGGTGTGACCTTTACCAAGCCTTATGAGACATGGGGAGGTGCTCTGACAGCTGCTGACCTCAAAACCATCAGCGCATCTCTAAAGGAAGCGTATCTGCGCCTGACTCGTACTGTAGCCGATGCCGGGGATTTCACTCAGCCTGTGGCTGTGCGTTACAAGCTCCGCGACCGTCAGGGACGGTTGCTGCATACGGGTCCTGTGACCGTGCTTTCAGCCCAAGGCGGCTGGCAGGGAATGGACGGGATGACCGCGAGAGCGCATACCGACAGCAGCGGACCGTTTGTAAGCGTGGATTCCGTGAATCTGACGATGCGTCGCTACACTCTGGCGATAGATCTTCCCGGTAACAGCATAGAGTGCGATGCTCCCACCGATGGAGTGTATGCCGAGGTTTATGTGCTGCCGCAGCTCCATCCGCTTGACGCATCTACCAATGCCGAATACCGCATGTCAGCCATATCTGGCGAGGAAACACTCACCGTATGGCTACCCGGCGCGACACTCGGACGCGCTCCGCTGACCTCCCGACTGACACGCACCATGGCATCATCCCCAGCATATATGGATGCTTATGAGGTGAAAATCGCTACCATAGAGCGTCCTTTCGCCCTGAGGACGCGCCGTGTGGAACTGCCGATACCCGACACTTGCACCGAACTCCACCGCGAAGCCACCGAGGACAATGCCGCATGGAAGCAGATGACCTACACGCCTGCCACCGACAACGAACTCGCCGGACTACGTTTGACAGCACCCCACAGTTTCTCTGCCGGGTGTGTATGCCGCTCAGGACGAAACGTGGTGTGGGGGAACATCAGGCGCAATCCATTCAAGGGCTATGACCTCAACTCGCTCAGCGTAGGAGATATGACAACAGCGGTGAAAAGAGCATCAATCCGCGTGACCATGAGCGAATCTGACGGCAAAACCATGCAGGTGGTGCGCAATATGGACGAATCCGCTACTGAGGGACTGTTTCTCGCCTCTGACACCCTTTCACCCATGGTGATGTATCCTGATCCGTCTGCAACGCTTATAGAGGTACGTATAGAGCGTCAGGACGGCACTGTAGCAGAAGCTTCTATCAATCTCACTCCTTCTATTGACCGCCGATGTGCCATGAGTATTTCATCATCTATGACACCTCGTGTTCTGACAGATGTCAATGGTGCTTTCATACCTTTTACAGCTAAGAGCAGGATAAATGAAATGCCATCGACGATAGGAGTGGCGGATGCCTCCAACTCCGCAATCATTCTCGGAGCGATGGACTGCTGCCCCGGAGTCATCAGCCAGATCATGCCGGCTTGGGGTGCAAACGCATCATGGGATTACGGTGCAGGAAGATTTTACGTTATGTCATCTTCGGGCATCTACGGGTTAGCTGCCGACTGCACAGCCGTCCAGAGGATGAAAGCCACTCTCATAGATCCTCGGAGTACCATACTGAGCCACAGCGCAGTGATGACCCCACACGGTGTGGCAGCCATTGCCGGAGGTGACCTGCTGCTCCTGTCAGGGACTCATGCACGAACTCTATTGCGCCGTATTACAGCCTCATCGATAGGCTACAGTGGCAAATATGACGAACTGTGGCTGCCTGACACTTTCGGGATAACCATCTATCAACTGCAATATGAGTCAGGCATATACCGACGCCCGGACATCAATGTCCGATTCATACTGCAAGCCGGGACTGAAATAATGATGGCAGACGATGGAGGACGTATCCTGGTATCTTCCACAGAGGATACGCTTGCCAAGATCAAAGTCAAATGGGAAGGAGAGATACCGCATCCGCTTTCCTTTCCGGCATGGCTCGGTATAGACTTAGAAGGCGATGACTTGGATATTAAAGCCACGCTACGCTCCCGTCAGCGCGACATCAGCCGCCTACACATCAACGGTAGCGTGCGACATGTGACGGGCTTAAGAATCCTCGGACCGATACGTTCACGGCACTCGCTGCGGATAGAGGGGACTGCCAGCGGTGATATCACTCTGAGGCAGATGACTCTTCGAACCCGACCATTTCCGTGATGCGGACATGCCACGGCATGTGCCTACAACGTGATGGAAATGATTATGTGATCTTGTCAGCGGGTCTCGATGACGGGGGAGATAAGGCTTACGCGGCTGGTAGCGCGGGTTACGGCGGTGTAGAGCCAGCGGTAGAAGTCCATGCCGGGAGTTTCCTCGGGAACGTAACCGAGGTCTATATAGACATTCTTCCACTGACCGCCCTGAGCCTTGTGGCAGGTCACCGCATAGGCATATTTGACCTGCAAAGCATTGAAATAGGGGTCGGAGCGTAGTACCTTCACAGCAGCCGAAGTGCTGAGCATGCTACCGCCATTATCAGCCAGCACACCGTCACGGAGCCACATCAGTTTCTGACCGTCAAGAGCCGGCGAATCGGTGACGAGAGCATCGAGTATGATCTTGCAGTCAATCCTGACATCGCGGTCAGGAAGCGACAAGGTCACATCGGCAAAACGCAGTCCGTAGCGTTTCTCTAATCCATGGATTGCTTCTATGACCGCCATGTCACCGTTGGCTATGAAATCCACCCCCGGAGTCTGTCGCGTCCAATGGTAGTTGTTCTTGGCTATCATGATGCGTTCGCCTCTGACGAGTTCCTCCTCGCTCATGTTAATCAACGAACGTATAGCGAGATTAAAGCGCGTGGCACGGTTGTTGCTCCGGGTGACCACTATGGTCTGCTCCTCTCCGTCACGGGCATAATCAGCAGAGATAGCATCTGCCAACTCCTCTCCGTCAACAGACCTTACATCGTCGAAACGGCTCGTCAGCATCACAGGCGCAGGGAGGACAGGCTGGCGCATAGCCTTACGGAGCCATGTGGCATTCCACAGTATTCCCGACATGCGACTCTGACGCACTGTCTCAGTCATCACGACCCTTGACACTTTCAGACCGTAGGCACGGAGTACATCGGGCTGCATAGCGGGGCTTTCCTCCGCGCCTACAGGGGGTAACTGGGCAGTATCGCCGATAAGAATCATACGGCAACCTACGCCACCGTAGACATATTGTACAAGATCCTCAAGCAGATTGCAATCCATGCCCCCGTCGCCTATCATCGAAGCCTCGTCAACGAGAAACACTGCTCCCTGAAGTTTGTTTTCATTGACCCCTGCTGCATATTCGCCAAGCGAGGAAGTACGATATATATGACGGTGGATAGTATATGCCTGACGGCATGCAAAACGTCCGAACACCTTGGCGGCACGTCCGGTAGGAGCCAGAAGCACCACCGGACGGTGGAACGCCTCAAGCGCCTTCACCACCGCCCCGGTGAGTGAAGTCTTGCCAGTGCCGGCATATCCATTGAGGATAAACACTCTATCAGCACCATCAAACGGCATGGCTATGAAGCGCGACATAGCCGCGAGCACTGCCATCTGCTGCTCATTGGGGTCGTAGGGGAGAGCTTGTAGGGCCGTAAAAGCAAACTGCTCGGCATCCATCGTAAGCGGTTATTTAAGCACAAGGATTTTGCACGCCACCTTACCCTTGGGACCGTCGCTCTGACCATCCTGGGAAGCCATGACGTAGTAGACACCGCTGGGCACACGTCGACCGTTGAAATTGGTGCCGTCCCAGGTCATCATGCCGCCGATCGACTCTCCTGTGTATATGACATTACCCTGTGCATCGGTAATCTTCACGAGCGAGTCATTCATCAGACCGTCGATAGTGATGACACCATAATAGTCGGGACGTACAGGATTAGGATAAGCACGGACAGTGTTGAAATCCTCCATAGCGGGCGACTGGTCAGAGGCAAAAGCACCGAGACCGTAAGAGGTGCCGAAATAGACGATATTATTATGAGGGTCAAGTTCTATGGCACTCACATAATTTGTAGGCAGACGAGAGTTGTCAGTATTATAAGTAGCCACGATATCACGCAGGTCAGACTGGAGTACAGATATGCCATCCCCTTCGGTCGCTACCCATATGCGTCCGGCATCATCTATGGCGAAGTCAGATACCACAACCGAATTGAGCAGATAATCGGCAAAACCGGATCCGTCGTTACGGGGTTGCTTCAGACGTTGCACAGGCTGTTTGGCAGGGTCAAACGTAGCCGGATCCGACACGAGCAGCAATCCCCCTTCGTAAGATATCAGCAGTCCTCCCGACGGAGTTTCGACCACGGCACTTACCGTCTGCATGTTAATGGGGTTTCCGTCCTGGTCAACCACGTGGTCAAGCACAACATGCGTATCATCCTCGACATTGCTGTATGACCCCTTATGGCGATAAATGACCACTCCGCTATATATCGAGCCTTTGATTACAAACACATTAGAGCGGCGGAAAGGTATAATCTGACCATCCCAGTTGGTCTGGAAACCTTCAGGTATAAGGTACGAGCCGTCAGAACGTGTGTAAATCCAGTCGGATTTCTGCACCTTCGAGAGGTCACCGTTGACATATACCGTCGGGAGCATCATGAGAGTCTGACCTATATTAGAATTTTGATTATGATTGGTGGCAAGCACCCACAGGTTGCCTTGCGGATCAAACTTCGCATCCAATACGAGCTGACTGGTGTAGGCTGTAACCGGTATATTATCTTGTGCTATCATTTGATCAGCTCCAGACATCATAGTTCCCGAAAAAATAGCAGTTGCACGACCATTCTCGATAACGTATAACCCTTCGTTACTCGTCGGCACCCAAAGCTGCGATGGATTGGCTGGATTGACCGCCACTGCATTAGGTGCAATAATCAGGTCACCGTAATATTTCAGAGCTTTTTGGGTAAAGACATGTCCCCTCACCTTGCTTGTGTTTCCGCTCCAATATGCAAGCTTATCGTTAGTATATCGCAACGGAGATATGATGCCATCTTCTATCACATCTATATATCCAGGAGTATAGTATCCGTAATCATTATTTCCTTCATAGGGCACTGTATTAGTAAAATTACCAGAAGCACCCTTGAAAAGGGAGGCAGAGCGAGTGGTCACATATATGCGGTTTCCGTCAGGTGACAAGGTCAGATTACTTACATTCGTCACACCTGGAGCATAGGCATTGTAAGGTCCGTATTTAAGTTCTATGGGATCTTTGGTAATGTCATAACAGAAGAGACCTTCGGGTGTGGCAAACCATGTATCGGCTGATGTCTCTCCGGCAGCAACAGCAAAGATATTATTCATATCAAGCGTTCCCTCAAATGCCAACAACGGGGCATTCCCCACAAGCTTCAGCACGCGGTAATCTATATTGAACGAATATGTCAGACCGTCAGATTTCCAGAAACCTACCTGCAACTGGTGACGCCAATCATTGTCCTTGTTGATTATACATGTACCGTTGACAGTCTGTGGGAACTCATAGAAGTCTACATTATGGGTGGTATCCTTTTGGCGTGATGCGAGATGTAACTCATCTACCGAAACTATTTCATCGGTATCTATGTCACAAAGAAAGACGAATTTGTCAGCCTCACGGTATGTCTTGGATGTATCAGTGATGTCTGATTCAAAGAGATGTCCGGTAGAAGTATGCGGAGGCATCGGATTAAGCGGCTTACCACTTGTATCCTTTGTTTCCGCATCAGGCTCGGTCATATTGAACACAGCCATCAATCGGTTGCCCATCACCTCAAGTGCATCTGGTCCCTTGAAAGGGATAGGCGTAGCAGATCCTTTGGCACGCTTGACATTGTATTGCCCTGTTTCTTTGACACGGAAATTTTTACCGTCGATTACAACTATACCGAAGTCAGTGCCCACAAAAAACAAACCATGGCCCGAGGTCAGACATTTGATTTTTCGCTGCCCATTGAGGTTGGCAGTGCTTATGCCATTCTGGTTGAATATGCGTCCGTCATCGTGGATGAAATCCATATTGCCGTCAGCATATGCCACAGCAAGGAGCTTCATGTCACGGTCATAGTGTATCTTGGTTATTTTTATGCCATTAAGACCTGTGGCTGAGGTAAACTGCACCGTCTCTTTGGTATCAGGATCAAACATGAAAAGATTTATCCCTGCCAATATGTAGAGCTTGCCGTCAGAATTGACAGCAAACTGACGTGCATCTCCCGGAGGATATGAGTTATAGAATTTCCATTCGCCTGTCGCCAGCTGGGCATGGATGTCAGGGGCGGAAAATATAAATAATATTAAACTTATCGCCGAAGCAAGAAATGTCTTAATTTTCATCAATATGGTTTGTGTCTATAAAACTTTCATTACACGATGAAGGCTAATATATAAACGCGGCGCATACCTGAAAATTGCATGCGCCGCATATATAGGGGCTATTAATAAATCTAAAATACAGCTGGTTATAGCATCTGTAGCGCCTGAAGATTCTGGAGAAGTTCCAGTCGCGATAATTTGCGATGCTCGCGTATTATAGAGGCGAACTCATTTGCCATGGAGTGGATGGAACGGCGCATGAAAAGACTGCTCATGCGGTCATAGCTGTTGGCAAACAGGTTATCAGCCTCGTCTTCCTCAAGTTCACACGTCTCGGTGCCTTCTTGTACCACTATGTCGCGGAGATACTGACGCTCTGCGTCAGAAGGCATCTGCAAGCTGCCCACCATACGTCGGCAAAGCACATTGCCTATCAGCAGTCCAGCCGTGAGACTGAAATTATGAAGCAGACGTCGCCATGAAGCCGAAGCCATCAGTCGGGGATTGCCTTCAAAATAAAACTCCGGCATGAACTCTATCATCTCATCAGGAGCCGCGTCTATATCCATAGACGCGATAGCTGACGAGCCGTCCATAGCTACTACAGCTATAGCCATACCAGCAGCCCCGAGGCATTTGTCAGCCTCATCCTTATATCTGAGCGAATCTATATGTCTGCTATCCATAGTAAAATTCTAACAAAATATATTGAAGGAGAGTTCATGTTAAATATACCCTGCATGAGAGGCTATTCCATCACCACTATCCTTGCTACAGTCTGCTCCGGAGTACCTGCTACTATATCATATACACCTGTGGTAAGACGGCTGCCTTTGAGGTCAATACCGTTCCATATGAGCGTACCACCGACAGATGTACCTTCAAACATGAGATTGCCTTCGGCATCCTTGATTTTCACAGGACATGACTCCGTAAGATCTGTGAGGGTAAAGGCACCGTTATAGTCATCCTTTGCCACTGCGGGAACCACTTTTACTGCCGAAAGGTCAGCTGCAGCTGCACCATGGGCAGGGCGATAACGGAACAGACCTTTCTGAGAACCTATATATACATCGCCGTAAGCGTCTACGCATACACCACCGAGGATATCTGTGGTGAGGATAGAGTTGGTCGTACGGTAATTTTCAAGCTGCTCAGTGGCGTCCGAACTGAGATGGAACAGACCGTTGCCCTGTGAGGCAACCCATAAAGTGCCATCAACCGGAGACTGAGAGATGCCAGTGACGAATGAGTAATCCACAGGACTTCCTCCACGATTCTTATCAGTGGGTACGATAATCGGAAGTGTGGTGGTGCCTTCGGGGAGCTCTGTCTTGGTGTCAAAATAGCCGAAAAATGACAAGTTGCTTATCCATACACGTCCCTGGAGGTCTTCATCTATATGTATCATTTCCTGTACATGGTATTCGTTGCCATTCTGATCTTTGATGTTATTGATGACCAGAGGATAATCTTTAGATACATCATCCCCTTCGGAATTGCGGCGATATACGACCATCTCACCTGTAAAGATGAGAGGCTTGATAAATATATATTCGTTAGCTCCGCCGTTTTTCACTCGGTTGGTAGTGATGGTCAAACGTCCATCAATCTGTCCGGAATACTCAAGTGTACCTACAGGCAGTTTATTAGCTGCCTTCCAATCATTTGCTGTGACAGAAGCAACATCGGCTACCTTTGAAGCAGAAAGCATACTGAGTACAGGAGAAGGAAGTTTTGTACCCCAGTCAGCAGCACGGTTGACAGTGGGAGTCAGAATCCATGCATTACCGTCCTTGTCGAACTTGACGTCTGTTATCTGCTCACCCCACATACGAGGTGATTTGAGGGTCTTAGTGTCAGCACTGAGGATACGTGTCTCTTCCGACCCATCCATCACATAAAGACCTTCACAGTTAGTGGCATGCCAGTACTGTCCAGGCTTGTTAGGATTCTCAGCAACACCTTCACCGCCTATTGTAACCTGAGCCAAAGCAGTAAAAGCATTGGAAAAGAATTCCCAGAATTCACTGCTATTCTTATTACCCATATGATTGGAAGGGTTATAATTAGATACATCTGTAATGTTTCCTTCACTTACCATGTTGACATATGCCGGTGAATAGAAACCATAGGCATCGCTGTTGGGTGTTTTATCCCAGTTTTGCATGTTTGCTACAAGACTATTCCACCTTGGATGTGTGCCACGCTCATATAGTTCGGGATTGTAGTTGTTACCAGCAGTCTTCCAGTTATATGATGACGCACGTGTGGATATATATATTCTCTTGCGGTCAAATGATGGAGACATTATGCTTATTGACTCTACAGTGGTATAATCATCGGGGATTGCAGCGGTAAAGGAAGCCACATTATTACCATTATCATAGAGATTGACTTTCTGATAAGTTGAGATAATCTTCTTCTTTGTGTCAGGGTCATATGAAAAATCGGTAGACAACCACGGATTTCCCGTGAGTTCCAATTTCACAGGCTCAGTTCCGGATATGTCATAGGTGACGGCTCTGTCATTTTCATCCACTTCTACCATGCATACGCCTTTCTTTTCCCATATATGAGACATGGGAGCAAGAGAATAGTCTTTGAGAATCGAACAGGTTTCTTGTGCCGGGTCGAAGGTGTATAGGCGCAGGTATTTCGTAGATGTGGAGTTGGCATTGTCGGGATAAGTGCTGGCATAGAAGGTGCCGTCGCCACGACCATACAGCTCTACATTGCCGAGAGTCAGACCGAGATTTTTAAGGTTTGACAAGTCTGTCATGCGCTTGTCGGTAGGTATGCAGTAGAGATTTCCTTCGTTGACACCGAGAGCATAACCTGGAACTGCCACCACAGAGGTGAACGCTTTATTTGCTTTCACATTGGAAGATGGACGGGTATAATTCTTAATCATGCCCTTTGAAGCATCCACTATCACGAATCCGAAATCAGTAGCAAGATATATATCATCACCGAGAAAATCTATGTCACGGATGGACTTGGATGAAGGCACGGACATATTCTTGACTGCAGCAAGATTAACCGTCTTGCCGTCGTCATAGACCAAGCCTATGCTTCCGTCATAAGATCCGAGAGCCAAGTATCCTTTGTCGTGATTATATTTTACCGCCGAAATATAGCCTATGTTCAGACCTTCTTCCTCGCTTATGTTTCGTGACTGCTTGGTAGAATAGTCATAGGAGAACAGACGGTCAGTTGACAGGTAATAGAGATTGTCGGGAGTGCTTATGACACGTTGTATATACGGTTTGATAACAGGATATTTCTTCCATTCTCCAGCCATTTTTTGGGCAGAGGCTGTGAAAGCCATGGCAGAGATGCAGAGAAATGAGATGAGAGAGCTGCGGTATTTCATATTATTGGTTTATATGTGAATGTGTGTATTATGGTATGTGTCTTATCAAGGGTTTGATGCAAGATAATCTATAAGATGTCTGACAGCATTTCCGCGATGGGAGATGGCGTTTTTAGCATCAGCTTCCATCTCGGCAAAAGTCAACGAGCTGCCAGCGGGGATAAACACCGGGTCATAGCCGAAGCCCTTGTCACCACGAGGAGCAAGGGCTATGTGACCTTCGGCTGTTCCTTCAAAATATATGACTTTTTCACCCTGAGTGAGGGCTATCACTGTCATAAACCTCGCCGAACGCTGTGACATGTCGCTTACATCCTTGAGATTGTGGAGCAGGAGTCGCATGTTTGCCGACGAATCGTGGCTGTCACCGGCATAGCGGGCGGTATGCACACCCGGCGCACCGCCGAGAGCGTCCACAAGCAGCCCGGTATCATCAGCGAGGCAATCATAACCGTAACGGTCACGGACATAGCGAGCCTTGATGGCGGCATTTTCGTGGAGAGTGCCACCATCTTCAACTATCTCTTCAGTGCATCCTATATCTTTTAAGCCAAGCACACGGTATGTGTCGCCGAGAATGGAGCGGAGCTCGGAGAGTTTGTGATCGTTATTGGTGGCAAATACGAGAGTGCGCGGTGTCATCAGCCTACTACTATGTTTACAATCTTTCCGGGGACTACTATGACCTTGCGGATAGTCTTTCCGTCAAGCCATTTGGCTGCGCCTTCGTGGGCAAGAGCTGTCTTTTCAACTTCCTCACGCGGCATGTCAGCTGCCACCTCTATATTGAAGCGGGCTTTGCCATTGAACGACACTGCATAGGTGACATTTTTCTCCACGAGATATTCCTCGTTGTATTCGGGCCAACGGGCATCCACTATGGATGTATCATTGCCGAGGGCTGTATGCCAAAGTTCTTCTGCCACGTGAGGTGCAAAAGGAGCGAGTACTATGAGAAGCTGGCTGAGAACATCTCGGCTATGACACTTCTGCTGTGTCAACTCATTGACGCATATCATGAAGGCAGCAATGGAGGTATTGAACGAGAACGCCTCTATGTCGGCTGTCACCTTCTTGATTAGCTTGTGGAGCGACTTGAGATTGTCGGCTGTGGGGACTTCATCGTTGACAAGCAGATTGTCACCTTTATAGAAGAGACCCCAGAGTTTCTTTATGAAGCGGTTAACTCCATCGATGCCGTTGGTATCCCACGGCTTGCTCTGCTCGATGGGTCCGAGGAACATCTCATAGAGGCGCAGTGTGTCGGCACCGTAACGCTCTACAATGTCATCGGGATTGACCACATTGAACATAGACTTTGACATCTTTTCCACAGCATATCCGCAGACATATTTGCCGTCCTCGAGTATGAACTCTGCGTCATTGTATTCCGGACGCCAAGCCTTGAACTTTTCAAGGTCGAGGATATCGTTGCTGACGATATTGACATCAACGTGGATGGGTGTCACTTCATACTGGTCTTTTAGACCGAGGCTCACGAATGTGTTGGTATCCTTGATACGATAGACGAAGTTGCTGCGTCCCTGTATCATGCCCTGGTTGATAAGTTTACGGAAGGGTTCATCCTCGCATACCTCACCTATGTCATGAAGGAACTTGCACCAGAAGCGGCTGTAGATAAGATGACCTGTGGCATGCTCTGAGCCACCTACATAGAGGTCTACGCTGCGCCAGTAGTCATTTGCCTCCTTGCTGACGAGTGCATCGTTGTTGCACGGATCCATGTAGCGGAGATAGTAGGCAGACGAGCCGGCGAAACCAGGCATCGTATTCAGCTCAAGACGATAGCCGTCGGGGGTATTCCAGTTCTTGGCACGACCCAGAGGAGGTTCGCCAGTCTCAGTGGGGAGATATTTGTCAACCTCTGGAAGCATCAGCGGGAGCTGGTCAATGTCAAGCATATGGGGTATGCCGTCCTTGTAGTAGACAGGGAACGGTTCGCCCCAATAACGCTGACGGCTGAAGATGGCATCACGCAGACGATAGTTGACCTTTACCTTGCCTATGCCTTTTTCCTCAATGAATTTCTTGGTAGCAGCTATGGCATCCTTGACTTCAAGACCGTTGAGATCAAGCTCGGCAGAGGCAGAGTTGATCATCTTGCCGCTCTTGGCATCAAAACTCTCCTCGCTGACATCAGCACCCTCGATAAGGGGTATGATTGGCAAATCAAATTTCTTGGCGAAAGCATAGTCACGGCTGTCATGGGCAGGCACTGCCATGATGGCACCCGTGCCGTAGCCGGCAAGCACATAATCGCTCACCCAGATAGGAATCTGCTTTCCTGTAAGAGGATTGACAGCGTAGCTGCCGGTGAAGACGCCTGTTACCTTTTTGTCTATCATGCGCTCGCGCTCGGTCTTGTGCTTGATAGCCTGGAGATATTCGTCGACCTCCTTACGATGGTCAGGGGTGGTGACCATATCTACATACATGCTCTCAGGAGCCAGCACCATGAACGTAACACCAAATACGGTGTCGGCTCGTGTGGTGAAAATCTCAAGATCGATGTCAGTACCTGCTACGTGGAATTTCATCTCCGCGCCTTCGCTCCTGCCTATCCAGTTACGCTGGGTCTCCTTAAGCGAGTCAGTCCAGTCGATAGTATTGAGACCGTCGAGCAGACGGGGCGCATAGGCACTGACGCGCAGACACCACTGATACATCAGTTTCTGCTCCACAGGATAACCTCCGCGGATAGAGAGCCCCTCGCTTACCTCATCGTTGGCAAGGACAGTGCCGAGCTTCGGACACCAGTTGACCATGGTGTTGCCGAGATATGCAAGACGGTAGTTCATCAGCACATCGCTCTGCTGACGGGCGTCCATTTCCTTCCATTCGTCGGCTGTCAGAGTCAGTTCCTTGGTAGCGGCGGCATGTAAATCTTCCGTACCATGAGCTTCGAGATGCTTTACAAGATCGGATATGGGGAGAGCCTTGGCAGCTGCCATGTCATAGTAGTGATTGAACATCTGGATGAAAGCCCACTGCGTCCACTTGTAGTATTCAGGATCGCAGGTGCGGATTTCACGGTCCCAATCGAAGCAGAAGCCTATCTTGTCAAGCTGCTGACGGTAACGGGCTATGTTGTCACGTGTTGTCACTTCTGGGTGCTGCCCTGTCTGGATGGCATACTGCTCAGCCGGGAGACCATAGGCATCATAGCCCATGGGGTGAAGCACATTGAAACCACGAAGACGTTTGTAACGGGCATATATATCGGATGCTATGTAGCCGAGCGGATGACCTACATGCAGACCGGCTCCGCTTGGATAGGGGAACATGTCAAGCACGTAGAACTTGGGACGCTTAGGGTCAATCTCTACATGATATGTGCCGGCTTCTTTCCATTGCTGCTGCCAGCGTGATTCTATGGCTTTATGATTGTATTCCATTGGGGTGTGGAGGATGATGCTTTTATAATTTTTATAAGTCTTATAATTCTTATAAGTTTTATAAGGGGGCGGACATGCCATGGCATGTCCCTACAAGGATTTGTGAGTCATTTAGATTTTAGCTCAACTCGAGCATGCGGGTGATGGGGCGACGGGCTGCTTCCATCAGCTCTGGAGCTACGTGAACCTCGGGCTGCTCGTATAGGAGGGTGTTGTATAACTTCTCGAGGGTGTTGAGTTTCATATAGGAGCAGTCGTTGCATGCGCAGGTGGAATCATCGCCAGGCAGAGGGATGAAAGTCTTGTCGGGACACTGCTTGCGCATCTCATGGAGTATGCCGCTCTCGGTAGCCACTATAAATTCGGAGGCATCGGAATCAGCTGCATATTTAAGAAGTGCAGCAGTGGATCCTATCTCATCGGCAAGCATACGGAGCTGCCGACGGCACTCGGGGTGCACCAGCACCTTGGCTCCGGGGTGCTGCTTCTTAAGTTCGAGCAGACGCTCTATAGAGAAACGCTCGTGCACATGGCATGCACCGTCCCACAGCACCATCTGACGACCGGTCTGAGTGTTGATATAGTTGCCGAGATTACGGTCAGGACCGAATATGATCTTCTCGTCTGCCGGGAGAGAATTGACCACTTTCATGGCATTACCCGAAGTGACCACTATATCGGTGAGAGCCTTGACAGCTGCTGAAGTATTGACATAACTTATCACAGTGTGACCTGGATGCTCCTTGACAAAAGCAGCAAATTCTTCTGCCGGACAAGAGTCAGCGAGAGAGCATCCGGCATTGAGGTCGGGACACAGAACCTTCTTGTCGGGACACAGCACCTTGGCAGTCTCAGCCATGAAGTGCACTCCGCATAGCACTATGATGGGAGCATCAAGAGTGGAAGCTATGCGAGCCAATGCCAGCGAATCGCCTATATAGTCGGCGATGTCCTGTATCTCGCCCTTTTGATAGTAGTGTGCCATTATGACCGCACCCTTCTCCTTTTTAAGACGGAGAATCTCCTCCTTGAGGTCAATCCCAGCGGGGATAGGAGCGTCAACGTAACCTTTATCGGTATTCATTATCAAACTTCTTATTAGTATCTGATAAGTAGATTTTTACAAACTACAAAGTTAGGGATTTTCGGTGTCAATGGCAAGAGTAACGGGGGTTGTCTCCTTATATATAAGAAATTTTAGTAAAATGGGAGGGGATATAAATCTTATAAGTCCAATAAGTTTTATAAATCTTATAAGTGGGGAGGCGGACATGCAACGGCATGTCCCTACGGGATGGGGCGTGAATTGGGTGGGATGGGGCGTGCGCTGGGCGATGGGTTTTTGACATTGGGTTTATTTTTCTTTTAAAAGATTTTTTTCAAAAATTGAAATTAATAGTAAGAATATTGGATGTTAATAAGGGTGATAACTTTTTAGTTAATTATTTGCTTTTGTGGGTTATTGATGTCGGATTTACAATATTTGTAAGTTTATTGACATATAAAACTGCTGTTATACAGCTCATTAGTATAGTTATTAACATAGTGTTGATAACTGTGTTGTCAGTAAGTTTTGATGGATGTTGAGTGTATAAAACGTTGATAAAGGTGTGTAAAACGTAAGAAAAAGGATTGATAGAATCTTGGTAACTATTTTGGGGATTGGGAAGATAGTCATATATCAGGAATGAAGTGTTAAATGCAAGAAGAAACTATAAAAAAGAGCTTACAAGTTTTTGACAGTTATTTACATTGTTTTCAACATTGTTGATAAATAATATCAGCGGACTAAACAATGAGAATAGATGGGATGTTATGTATCTGAATCTAAATAACATACGATATGGATAAGTTTATCAAATCAATCTCAGGGATCGTAGCCATAGGAAGCATGATATTTATGGCTTCATGTAAGAGTAATACTGATTATGCCGGGGTATGGGAAACCAAAAGTCCGGTAGATGTCACTATAAAGATGCCTCCAGCAACGAGTGCTACCTCGGTTACCACAATCGACATCCAGAATGACCAGCAGCTCACAGGCGGACCAGTCAAGCTATCTAACCGTTTCGACATAGTTGACAAGGATTCGTTAGGTGCACCGATAACAGTTACAGGTGTGGCAAGCATTGACGGCAAATGGCAGGTGGATGTCGACGATGAGGATGATGTATTGATGTCATTTGACATGTCTACCATGAAGGTGGAGCTCAAAGGAGACTCTGCCAAGGTGGCAGCTTGGAAGCCTGAGGTGGAGAGGCTGTTCAGAGAGGATGTAGCGAGATATTCAGTAGTAGAGGATGTAGAAATTAAGGACAATGGCAAGCTGATGAGTCTTGAAATCAACAATCCTGAGACCAAGGTATTTTTTGACAGAGTGGAGCCTTAGTTGCTGACATCTGACGAGATGAAACACGTGGCAAGCCACGTGGACGAGAACAAAAATATGGTTGCTTGTCCGCGTGGCTTGCTGCTTTTTATGTTATAAATAGAAAAATATGCTGATATTGATGGTTGATGAAACGTGGGAACAGGAGTAATGGTTATATTTGCGGAAAGTTAAAAAAGCAATTGTATGAAAGAAAACTTACAGGCTTCGGTGCAAGAGACATTGCTGCGTAACATATCTATGTTGTCGATGCCTCTGGCACAGGAGAGGGAGATGACACGTGACATCCACGGACGTATGCCGTCGGTCGACGAGTTGCGGCGTGTGGTGGATCTGGTAAAGTCAATCTTGTTTCCCGACTTCTTCGATCCCCGTCAGGCTGACGAGTCGATGAGGCAGTACTTCGTAGGGGTAAATATGGAGATGCTATACTCCATACTTAAGGTACAGGTGCGCCGTGGGCTTCTGTTTTGTCCTGGATGCGGTGGTAGTGATGACTGCAAGAGTGAGGCTGACAAGATGGCTCTGCAATTCATCAACGCTCTGCCGGATATAAAGCGTGTGCTGTATACTGACGTGGAGGCTGTGTTTAACAGCGACCCGGCGGTTAGCAATCGTGGCGAGGTCATTTTTTCATATCCCGTGATACAGGCGATGATACATTATCGTGTGGCGCACTATCTTCTTAAGATGGGCGTGCCGGTCATCCCGCGTATCATCACTGAACTCGCCCATTCAGCCACTGGCATCGACATACATCCCGGAGCAGAGATAGGCGAGTATTTCAGCATAGACCACGGTACGGGCGTGGTGATAGGCGAAACCTGCATCATAGGGCGTCATGTGACCCTCTACCAGGGAGTGACTCTCGGGGCGAAAAACTTCACCCTCGATGCCCAGGGGCATCCTATCAATGTACCTCGCCATCCTATCATAGAGGACAATGTGACCATCTACTCCAACGCGAGTGTGCTCGGACGAATCACCGTAGGGCACGATGCGGTTATCGGCGGCAATGTGTGGGTCACCGACGATGTGCCGCCGTATGGGCGTGTGCTCCAGAGGAAGCCGATGGAGACAACATTTACGGGAGGGTTAGGAATATAATAGAAGAAAAATAAACGCAAATATTTAAGATGACGCGGCACGCCGCGTCCCTACTTTATTAATACATTTAATTATGGGAGAGATAAAGAAAAATCTGGCTGAACTTATAGGCAATACACCGCTCGTGGAGGTCAGCAATATAGAGAAGAAAGAGAACCTCAAGGCTCGGCTTCTTGTAAAGATTGAGGCTTTCAATCCGGGTGGAAGTGCCAAGGACCGTGTGGCACTCGCTATGATAGAAGATGCCGAAGCATCCGGAGTGCTTAAGCCAGGAGCTACCATCATAGAGCCTACCAGTGGCAACACCGGCATAGGACTCGCATGGGTAGCCACTGTCAAAGGCTATAAGACAGTGCTCACGATGCCTGAGACCATGAGTGTGGAGCGTCAGAACCTGCTCAAGGCTTTTGGAGCAAAGATAGTGCTGACTCCAGGTGCAAAAGGTATGAAGGGGGCTATAGAAAAAGCCGAGGAACTGAGAGATGCCACAGAGGACAGCGTGATACTCGGGCAGTTTGACAATCCTGCCAACCCGGCAGTGCATGCCCGCACCACCGCTTTGGAGATATGGGATGACACCAACGGTGAGGTCAACTATTTTGTAGCTGGGGTAGGCACTGGCGGAACAGTCAGCGGTACAGGCAGTACTTTGAAGAAATTCAATTCTGAAGTGAAAGTGGTGGCAGTGGAGCCTGAGGCTTCTGCCGTCATCAGCGGCGAAGCTGCCGGACCACATAAGATTCAGGGTATCGGCGCAGGTTTCATACCGAAGAATTTTGACCGTGCGGTGGTTGACGAAGTGGTCAAGGTCAGTAACGATGATGCCATGAGAGGTGCGCGTATGCTTGCTCTCTCCGAGGGACTGCTCTGCGGAGTGTCATCGGGAGCCGCATTATGGGCGGCGCTTGACATAGCCCGCAAGCCTGAAAACGCCGGGAAGACTATCGTGGCGTTCCTGCCCGATACCGGGGAGCGGTATCTATCGACGCAGCTGTTTGCTTTTGAGGATTATCCGCTGTGAGATAAGGTCTTATAGGTATTATAAATCTTATAAATCTTATAAATCTTATAAATCTTATAAATCTTATAAATCTTATAAGTTTTATGTATAAAAGCAGTGAGAAGCTTAAACGTTTCTCACTGCTTTTGGTATTGGGAGGGGGAGAGACCGGTGAGATGCTTGAAGTATTTGCCGAAGGCGCTCTGGTTGGTGAAGTTGAGTTCGTAGGCTACCTGCTGGATGTTTTTGCCGGAGAAACGGAGGAGGTTTTTTGCCTCGAGGATCACCATGTCGTCAATCCACTGGCTGGCTGAGCGGCCTGTGGTCTCTTTGATGACGAGGGAGAGATATTTTGGGGAGATGAAGAGTTTTTCGGCGTAGAATGCCACGGAACGCTCCGAGCGGTGGTATTTCTGGGCGAGAGCCATGAATTCCTGTAGATATAGAGAACGGCGTGGTTTGACGGTAGTAACGGTGTTGGTATCTGTATCGGAATTCTCGGACATGCGCTGACCGCATTCCATGAGATGATAGAGGAGCGTGGCGACGAGATTCATGATGATCTGACGTCGGTAGGTGGCTATGAGTTTTGAGGAATTGTAGGCATGTATGGTTTCAATCAAGCCGTATATCATCTGCTGTTCGTCGGGGTGCAGCGTTAACAAGGGGAGAGGTTTGGCTCTCTTTGCCTTTGCAAGCGATGTGATGTTGACTACATTGAGGTCTATATTGATATCCCGCATGAACGATGGGGAGATTACTACTGCGTAGACATCAAAGTCATGGCTCAGTTCGGGCAGTATGCGTACTATGTTGTCAAGCCCGAGGCATATGAGCGTTCCGGGGGCTACGACGCATTCTTTGAAATCTATTTCCAGATGAAGCTCTCCCTTGAGTCCGACTACCATCATCAGTCCGTCAATGCGCACGGCTTCGTGGATCACGGGGAGTCCGTTGTTGGGAGTTATGTGGGCGAACATTACCTCGTTGTCAAGCAGGGAGCACTCGGTAGCAAAATTGCTCAGAGTGGTCAATTGGGCGAAAGAGAGGGGCATATTCTTAGATTATTGGAGTAAAAAGCTATAATATGATGAAATCATTGGCAAATATAGCTATTTTGGGGAAGAATATGCTAAAAAGGGATGAAAAATGGTTGCAGAGGGTATGGTGAATGGTTTAATTGAGGAAGCAATGATTGAGGAGGCGGTGATAGAGGGCGCGAAACGGGGCACGGAGGGTTTCACGGCGACGGACTTTGCGGATGAAATCGGCGGGGTCTTTGGTCAGGAGCTTGGCAAGACGGCGGTAGAGGGGTGAGAGGTGCGGCAGAGTGGATGGGAGATAAGGGGAGATTTTGGCGGAGGCGGCTTTGAGGAATGCCATGCAGCTTTCGATAGGAAAATCACGCAGTGCGCATCCCATGCAGGCGTATACTAGTGAGGATATACAGGTTGGAGCTGAGTCGGAGTTTATGGGAGGGAGAAGCAGGCGTATGCTGTCGGCAGGGATGTATGCTATCATTGGTGGGGTGACGGCATCGCCGAAATGGCTGCGGTAGCGGTGAACGTGTTTCTGGTACATATATCGCTGGAAGTCGGCACGGATCTGAGGATCGTCCATCTTGGTCAGGCGGCTTCCCGGGCGACGGCGGTAGTGGAAGAGCGGGGCGGGATTCATCACCAAAGCACCGTCAGGCTGTCCGTCAAGCAGGCGTATCCAGAAATCCCAGTCGTCAAGGAGGAGCAGAGGGTTTTCGTCAAATCCGCCTATGCGGAAATAGTCTTCGCGGCGCACCATGGTGGTGACATGGATGGCGTTCATCATCAGCAGGTCTTCGTAACAGGTATATTTAAGTGGAGAGGGTGGAAAGTCCGCTCCGAAAAACTGCCATTGACACAGTGATGCTTTTACCACCGGGTCATCGAAGGCACGGAGGCATGTCTCCAGATATCCTGGAGCTAAGCGGTCATCGCCGTCAAGAGCCATTAGAAACTGTCCGCGTGACTGTCGGGCGGCGAAATTTCTGCCGCCGTTGACTCCCTCGTCAGGTGTATGGAAGAAACGGATGCGGCTGTCGGTTTGCTGCCAGCGCAGGGCTATGTCAGCTACACGGTCGGGAGAATCACCATCTACTATGAGTGCCTCCCAGTGGGGATATGTTTGTGCAACGACCGAGCTGAGGGTCTCGTCAAGATAGGGTTCGGCTCCATATGCCACGATTAGCAGCGATATGAGCGGTGGAGTGGATGTTTTTTCAGGCATATTGCAAAGATGGCTGCTTATGCGTATATTTGTAGTAAACACATGCTCTACAAAACATCTACAAAGTGAAAATATCGGTAATATTGCCTGTTTACAACGTGGAATCATGGTTGCTGGAATGCCTTGAAAGCATCGGCAGCCAGGATTATGGAGACATGGAGTGCATCGTGGTGGATGACCGTGGCACTGACAGGAGCATGGAGATATGCCGGCGATATATCGACGGATACTCAGGGCATGTAGAGTGGAAAGTGGTAACCTTGCCGCATAACAGCGGTGTCAGTGTGGCTCGCAATGCCGGGACAGAGATGGCACACGGAGAGTATGTCATGTATGTAGACAGTGATGACATGCTGGCTCCGGGAGCTGTGAGCCGTCTTGCAGCCGAGGCGATGAAGCATCCCGGGGTGGATCTGATACAGGGGGCAGCTGACTGCACTGACAGTGAGAACTACCGTGGAGTGGCGCAGTTGCACTCGTTGGAGCATCTTGTGGATGTCGGCTACTGTGACCGTAAAGGGGAGATGTTCAGGCTTTTTGTAGAGTTTTTATTTCCTGGGTCGCCGTGGAACAAGCTGGTCAGACGAAATTTGCTCGTGGAAGCTGACATAAAATCACTTCCGGGACTGAGGTTGCACCAAGACTGGCTATGGGTGTATGAGTTGTCGGCTAAGGTAGAGGATTTTGCTCTGGTGCATGAGGTGACCTATCATTACAGGTCTGATGCAACATCAAATGCTACTAATACACTTAATGAAACCAGGAGTGCGTCATGCTGGAAAATGATATTGGAAACGGTGATCAGAGATGGAATCCCGCATTTTCACAGTTGCAAAGCGGCTTACAGATGTCTTGACATATTCCTGTCCAATCGTGGCAATATAGATGTGAGTTACAAGGATCTGTCAGCTCCTTTCGGCCGATGGCTGCGTGGCTGCGGATTGAAAAAGGAGAGCTGGCTGCTGACGATGAGCTACACTGCTCCTGGCAAGATGGCGAAGAAGGTGTGCAACACGCTGCTATGGAGGCTTGCACGGCACAGATTTCCCCGCCCCTGGGGATGATATCATGGGTGGTTTTGGATAAACGGTTAAAAAGGTGTAAATTAGCAACGTAATTGGTGTCACGGTCGTTTTTATGGCATATGGGACACATATATTATATATTAATCTGATAAAAGTAATAGAGATATGGGTAAAGTTATCATTATAGGTGCCGGAGGTGTCGGCACGGTAGTGGCGCACAAGTGTGCCCAGCATCCTGAGGTGTTCAGCGAGATAGTCATAGCTTCGCGCACCAAGTCGAAGTGTGACGCGCTTGCCAAGACCTTAGGCAAGGACTATATCACCACCGACAGCGTAGATGCCGACAATGCCGCTGACGTGGCGGCGCTGATACGCCGCCACAATCCCGACTTGGTCATCAACGTGGCTCTCCCTTATCAGGATCTCCCCATCATGGATGCCTGTCTGGAGTGCGGTGTCAGCTACCTCGACACTGCCAACTATGAGCCTAAGGATGAGGCTCACTTCGAGTATTCGTGGCAGTGGGCTTACAAGGAGAAATTCGAGAAAGCCGGCATCACGGCGATACTCGGCTGCGGATTTGACCCGGGAGTATCGGGAGTGTTTACCGCATATGCTGCCAAGCACTACTTCAAGGAGATGGAAACCCTTGACATAGTGGACTGCAACGCAGGTGACCACGGCAAGGCTTTCGCCACCAACTTCAACCCCGAAATCAATATACGCGAGATCACCCAGAACGGCCGTTACTGGCAGGAGGGTGACTGGGTGGTGACAAAACCGCTTGAGATACACAAGCAGCTGACATATCCGCGCATAGGCAAGCGCGACAGCTACCTGCTCTACCACGAGGAGCTTGAGAGTCTGGTGAAGAACTTCCCGACCATCAAGCGTGCCCGCTTCTGGATGACATTCGGCCAGGAATATCTGACACACCTGCGCGTGATCCAGAACATAGGCATGGCTCGCATAGACGAGGTAGAATACAACGGCACGAAGATAGTGCCTCTGCAATTTCTCAAGGCTGTGCTGCCCAACCCGCAGGACCTCGGCGAGAATTACCATGGCGAGACATCGATAGGCTGCCGTATCAGCGGTACCGGCAAGGACGGCAATCCTCTCACCTATTATATATTCAATAACTGCAGCCATGAGGCGGCATACAAGGAGACCGGCATGCAGGCGGTCAGCTACACGACCGGTGTGCCTGCCATGATAGGCGCGATGATGTACCTGACCGGCAAGTGGAAGAAGCCTGGCGTGTGGAACGTCGAGGAGTTTGATCCCGATCCTTTCATGGAGCAGCTGCCGCTTAACGGTCTGCCCTGGGAGGAGGAGCTCAACGCCGATCTGGAAGTGTAATAAACATATAAAAGGTTTATTATATGTTGTAGGGACATGCCGTGGCATGTCCGCCCATCATCGAGTTCATCCATATGGGATGCGGACATGCCACGGCATGTCCCTACAACGATTGTGTATTATAATTAATATTTGTGTGAATCTCTATGATGGAGAAAGCGCTGCCGGTGCGGGTGGTCAATGACAACGAGGCACCGATGACTGCTGCCGAACAAGCCTGCTATACTACCGGTATAGCGGGCTATCTGCATGGCATCAGACCTGTGGAGCGTCAATCCTTGCCCGGTTATGACAGCGGGATACTGTCGATATTCATTTTCGTGATACTGCTTGTGAGCATGAATGCCCGCAATGCACGGAGTGTCATGGGGAGGATGAACAAGGAGCTGTGGAGCGTCAGGCGCAGGGCTAACGTGTTTGACGACCATACCGCCGGAGAGACAGGAGTGACGATATCATTTGTGTTGCTGACATGTGTATGCGAGGGCACGTTGATAGCCAACTGGCTGCTTGCCTCGGGCGGAGTTGCATCGTTGCCCGGATGGGTCGCGTCGATGTTGATGCTGGTGATGGTCGGAGTGGCGGTGCTGTTCTACATCGTGCAGCTGACGGGCTACAATGTCGTGGGGTTCACGTTTGCCGACAAAATAGGCAAACGGCAGTGGGTCTCGGGCTTCAACGCATCGCAGTCGTTGCTGTCGCTTCTGCTGTTTGTCCCGGCGCTGGCAGGGCTGTTTTATCCCTCATGGGCAGTCATCATGGGGATAGCCGGAGCGATGATGTATGTACTTGCACGATTGGTGTTTATCGTCAAGGGATTTAGAATTTTTTACACGGGGGTTAACTCCTTATTGTATTTTATTTTGTACCTTTGCACTCTTGAAATTGCGCCCTTAGTCCTCGTGATGAGGCTATGTGGTATGAAAGTGTAAATTCATAAAGCTAAGAGTGTGAAAATCAATAAGATACTTGTATCTCAGCCTCGTCCGGCTTCAGATAAGTCTCCATACTATGACATAGCCAATGAATATGGCATAGATGTGGTTTTCCGTCCGTTTATCAAAGTAGAGGGACTTACATCCAAGGAATTTCGTCAGCAGAAAATATCGTTTCCCGACTATACGGCTATAATATTTACTGCCCGCGGTGCTGTAGATCATTTCTTCCGTCTTGCCGAGGAGACACGCTATGCCATCCCCGACACGCTCAAATATTTCTGCACATCGGAGGCAATAGCACTCTATCTCCAGAAGTACATAGTATATCGCAAGCGCAAGATATTCTTTGCCGAGTCAGGCAAGTTTGCCGACCTTGTGCCTCTGCTCCAGAAGCACAACAAGGAAAAGTATCTCTATGTGGTCAGCGATGTCAGCAAGCCTGACGACGCGCTGCTTGACAAGGCAGGTGTCAACTACACCAAGGCAGTAATGTATCGCACGGTCAGCAACGATTTCGGTCCTGACGAGAAGTTTGACTACGACATGCTGCTTTTCTTCAGTCCGCAGGGCATCGAATCGCTCAAGAAGAATTTCCCCGGATTTGAGCAGGGTGACATATGTATAGGAGCATTCGGCGTAACAACTGCCAAGGCTGTCAAGGATGCCGGGCTTCGCCTCGACATAGAGGCTCCGACTCCTCAGACTCCGTCAATGACAGCTGCGTTGCAGCAATTTCTGAAGAAGAATGTCAAGCCCATGCCTGAAAGCGAAGCTGTATAAGCGCGAGAAGCTCTGTAGCAAGCAGGCTATCGACAGCATATTTGCCCGGGACTCCGATGTCGCCGGGCTTCGCTCGTTATTGGCGTTTCCGCTCCGAGTGTTGTGGCGCGAGGTACCCGCAGGGGAGTATGGTGCTCCTGTGCCGCAGTTTCTCATTTCCGTGCCCAAGAAGCGTCTGCGTCATGCCGTTGACCGAGTGCGCATGCGGCGGTTGGTGAGGGAGGCATGGAGGCTCAACCGTGACCGTCTGCCGGCAGAGGGTCGCATACAGATAGTGATGATCTACGTTGCTCCCAAGCTGCTCCCATATTATAAGGTGAAGCGAGCCATGGTCAAGATAATGGATGCCATCACTTCCTCATCAGTGCACACAGATGAAGAGTCTGGCGAATAAGGTAGTCAGGATGGTGCGGAAGGGTGTGTCGGCGTTGCTGATATTGCCCATACGTTTCTACCAGCTGAGTATCTCGCCGATGCTGCCACAGTCGTGCCGCTTCACCCCTACATGCAGCCAGTATGCCATAGAGGCGTTGCGCAAGCATGGACCTGTCAAAGGGCTGTATCTGGCTGTCAGGAGGATATTGCGCTGCCATCCGTGGGGTGGGAGCGGATATGACCCGGTGCCGTGAGCAGCTATTGTACCCTATGATTACTAATCCCATATATGATGTGCATACGCATGACTTGCGGCGCAAGGACTTTGCCGTGGTCAGTCTGCCTCTCGGCGCGGAAATCCCATCTGAGGGCTGCTACAGTGTGGGCATACATCCATGGGACGCTGACAAGGCAGATGAAGATACTATGCGATGGCTGCGCGAGTCGGCGGCTGACGGGAGGGTAGTGGCGATAGGTGAGACTGGTTTTGATGCGCTGCGTGGAGGAGATATGGAGCGTCAGGAGGAGATTTTCAGGGAGCATGCCGCTCTCAGCCGACAGTATGGCAAGCCTATGGTCATACACAATGTGCGAGGGACTGACCGATTGGTGCGTATCCATCGGGAGCTGAAGCCGGTGGTGCCGTGGATCATACACGGATTCCGCGGGAAACCAGAGTTGGCGCGGCAGTTAGTCAGGGAGGGGTTTTATCTGTCGGTGGGAGAGAAGTTCAATCCGGCATCGGTAGAGGTGATACCCCGGGATCGGTTGCTGATCGAGAGCGATGAGTCGGTATTAGCGATCGAAGAGATAGCTCGGAGGGTCGGTGTGGAGCTGCGGGATGTGTCGGGGCTATTTGCACTGTGAGAGCGTGGCACAACCTCTCCGAGGTTGATATAGGTAGATGTCCGTCCCACCCCATGAACGTCGCTACCGCTCCGTGCATGGGGTTACTCACGACTGATACGTCGGAGACGTATCTATCCGCTTCAGAGCCTTAAGTAAACTGCATTGGGTCGCGACCTTGCATCTGCCGACTTTGATCAGAAGCGCATGCCGATGTTGATGGAGAGGGAGGTATTGTAGTTGAAGAATATGAACTGGGAGGTGTAGTAGAGTCCGCCTCGGAAGCGGATGTTGGCGGCGGCGAAGAGTGCGCGGTGGTTGTAGACGGCTCCAGCACGGACTATCAGGGAGTTGGCGAGCATCGAGTCTTTATCGTTGTTGACATCTTCGTGGGTGCGCCGGTATCCCATGCAGAGGAGAGAGGTCAGGTTAAGCGTCCAGCGGTGAGGGCGTATAGCCCAGTTATGCGCGTATCCTCCTCCGAGCTGGTAGTCTTTATAATTGAAATTGAATGTGCGCATCATCACGTAGTCGTCAACCGGCACCTCTATGTCGAGTTTAGAGAAGTCGAGAGTGGTCTTGTTACTGTCGAATGTAAGACCAGCCATCCATGAGCCAGCGCTGCGGAGCTGATATTTGGAGTAGCAGTAAGCGGCGGCGTGGGAGTATTTGCGATGGTTGAAAAAATAGAAGGCATCAAGATGGAGCGAACTCATGTCACCGTCGTCAAATGGGATATGCACGCCGTGACCGTTCTTGTAGTTGCCGAATTCGGTTATGGTCATGCCACCCTTGAACTGCTGCAGGCTGAGGCTCGCCGTGAAGCGCGAGCATGTGAAGTCAAACATCCAGGTGCTTCGTGAAGTGGTGTGGCCGAGCAGCTGATTGAGATTGAACATATATCCTAGGCTGACAGCCATGAAGCTTATGTAGGGTCCGGCATCGGCATAGGGATGCGTATGTAGCCATATGCGACCTTTGGGAAACTGGATGGTGAAAGCTTCGAGCCAGTTGAACGACTTGGCTTGCAGTTTCCAGTTCTTGCCGGTGCTGACCACATAATCGGGGTCGTAGGAGTTGAATGCCTTATCGCCCCAGTTGTAGACCTTTACAAGGAAACGTGGGAATTTGGGGTAGTCCACATCAGGGTCGTTGATATGGAATCCGTTGTCTATGAGCTGTTTTATCCAGAGCGTGGAGCTGTGGGATGTAGGAGGTGTCAGGCTGTCGGGGCTTACGGCGAGAGTCATATGCGGCACTGTGTCGGTCACGGCTATGGAGTCAGGCATTTCTTGTGCCGACATCGTCATGGCTGTCAGAAGCACAGCCGCCAGGGTGATTACAGCAGTTACCTTTCTTATCATATGCGCTATCGTAATATGGGCCAACGGTATGTGCGTAGTTGTTTATGTAGCTGTGCTTCCCGTCCGCCGCACATGCGGTCAACCTCGGCATGGAAGTGCGGGGAATGGTCGTGGTGGATGAGGTGTGCGAGTTCGTGTTTGATGACGTACTCCACCAGCGAGGCAGGGAAGAAGAGCAGGTATCGGCTCAGAGTTATGCGTCCGAGCGAAGAGCAAGTACCGAGAGTGCGTGATCCGGAGCCTATCGCCCAGCTGCGGGGATGCAAGTCCACGCTGTCAGCCACTGATGCTGCAAATTCGAGCAGTCTGTTTCCAGCGATGCTCTGTGCAACCTTAGATGAATAGCGTGACACAGAAGCCTGGAATGCGGTATCGGACGTGTCAGTCTGATGGTTGAAAGATATGGTGGCAGAGGGTCTGCCATCAGCCGAAGGGAGGTCTCGGCGTCCTATGAGTTTTGACGGGTCGACAGCCGATGATGCGGAGTAGCGCAGAGTCAGGAAAGGCGTGTCTATGACCTTGCCGTCATATATGGCAGCCTGTGGTCTCATCTGCACCAAGCGTGGGGCTATACGGTCAATCAGAGTGTTTACGTAGTCAGGGGTAAGTCCTCGCGGTATCGTCACGTGTGCTATGCCGCCAGTCCATCGGTAGGTCACCTTGCGAGTGGCAGGGTGTACTCTGACTTTCACCTCTCCCAGCAGAGGATGGGAGGTGAATCCGCCAGTGACTGTATTGGTGATGAATGAGGGCAATGGCTTTTAATGTTGAATTTTTAATGGAGGTCAGGAGCCCCAGTGGAGCTTGGAGTGGAGGGTGTCGACAAATGTATAGTCCTGGGTGAGGTGGACCACCTTGGTGACGAACGGTGCGCGGTGTATGGTCAGCGAGCTGTCGACCGGGAGAGGAGTGCTTCTGCCATCGAGGCTAAGGAGGTAGCTGTCAGCCCGCGTGTCGGTGGTGGTGGTGATGGTGCTGCGGTCGTCGATCACCACTGGTCGCATGGTCAGCGAGTGGGGTGCGATCGGTACAATCACTATTGCCGGGGTGGATGGCTGGAGTATGGGACCTCCTACAGAGAGGTTGTATCCTGTGCTGCCTGTAGGGGTGGAGATTATCAGTCCGTCGGCGCGATAGACAGCGAGAGGCTGCCCGTTGATGGTGGTCTTGACATTGAGCATCGATGAGGTGTCCTTTTTGAGGATTGCCACCTCGTTGAGCGCGTAGGGCCACTCTATCTGGTGTGTTAGGCTTTTGACCCAGAGCATCGAGCGGTCCTCCACTACATATCGTCCCTTGACGATGGCAGGGACATAGCCTATGGCGTCGTCCATGGTGCATGCGGCGAGGTAGCCGAGATGTCCGGTGTTGATGCCGAGTATGGGTATCTGGCGCGAGCCTATCCAGCGGGCAGTGTTGAGAAAAGTGCCGTCACCGCCTATGCTTATAGCCATTGACGCGTCAAACGGCTCGTCATCGCCCACAACGCGTGCCACTGTAAAATCTCTGCCCGCATTGTCATGCAGATAGTTGTAGAGCTTGGAGTGCATCAGTATCTCCACACCGTTGGCTGCAAGCTCGTCAAGAAGGGCGAGGATGGAGAGGATGTGGGTCTGCTGTCGGCGGTTGCCGTAGATGGCTATCTGCATGACGTGGGATGGGTGGTTATTAAATATTCAGGAGGGGTCAGACTGAAAGGTAGTGGAGCACCTCGAGGGCGCGGAGGCGAGCTTCGTCATCGGACTGCGGAGAGATGTTCGAACTGGTAGCCGTCACCTCGTAGCCGTAACGGGAAAGAGAGCGAGCCACCGACGAGGGGTCGCGATGGCTTACCCGGAGGTATATGACGGCATCTCCGGCGGGGGTAGTGTCGGCGGTGACGTTGAGATTGAGCAGATGTGCATCGCAATCTTCAACGGCACGTGCGATGATGCTTGCACTGTAGTCAGACGGACGGCAGGTCACAATCAGCACAGACGAGTCAGAGCGCGAGGGGAGCAGACGCTCAAGAAGCATGGCGCGCTCCTCGGCAGAGGCAGTCTGCAACCTCTGGATTTCCTGAATGAGGGGATTGTGTGGGTCTGTATGATGTTTTGCAGTCAAAATGTTTCGGTTTTTTGCGATTTCTGCTTAATTTTGTGTTTTGATAGTATCTCAACTACAAAGTTAGCAAAAATTCTCATCCGAGTAGGCGCATACAACGTTTATTCAACATGCCAAAGGCATGTCCCTACAAAGATACGACCGTATTCTCATTAACTGCTGCATATGACACACCTGAGTGTAAACATAAACAAAGTAGCCACCCTGCGCAACGCACGTGGCGAAGACCGCCCCAACGTGCAAGACTTCTCGCTCGAGTGCGAGCGTCTGGGAGCCAACGGTATCACGATACATCCGCGTCCTGACGAGCGTCACATCAAGCATGACGATGTGTTCAAGCTCCGTCCGATAGTGAGGAGCGAATTTAACATAGAAGGGTATCCGTCGGATGACTTCGTCACCTTGGTGCTCAAAGTCAAGCCCGAGCAGGTCACCTTGGTGCCTGATGCTCCCGATGCGCTGACATCGAGCGCGGGATGGGATGTCGGAGCCAACTTCGAGTTCCTGTCGGGAGTAGTGGAGCGATTCCGCGATGCCGGCATCCGCACGAGCATCTTCGTGTCGACCGACCCTGACAACATCCGTATGGCAGCCAAGGCGGGAGCCGACCGCGTGGAGCTGTACACCAAACCTTATGCCGACGGATATGCCAAGGATGCCGCAGCAGCAGTGGCACCGTTTGTAGAGGCAGCCAAGGTAGCCCACTCCATGGGTCTCGGCATAAATGCCGGGCATGACCTCAATCTGGACAACCTGGCTTATTTCCACGCCCATATGCCGTATCTCGACGAAGTGTCGATAGGCCACGCCCTCATATCCGATGCGCTTTATCTCGGACTCGCAGAGACGATACGCCGCTACAAGCAGTGTCTCGGCTGAGAGGAGTGCCATCAGCAAACCAGAACACAACACTTATACCACACCTTATTTCACCGCATTATGCTTTTAACATCCTTAGTCTGTCAGACCGCACCCGCCGCAGCCGTGGGAAAAGCCGCAGCTGACACAGTCAAAGACCTGTCAGTATGGCAACTCTGCATGGAGGGCGGCTGGCTGATGATACCGCTTGCCATCCTGTCGATAGTGAGCATCTATGTGCTCATAGACCGCGCCATAGTCATACACAAAGCCTCGCATGAAGACGAGAGCTTCATGAAGCGCATCCGCGACTATATACATGAGGGAGAGATAGAGAGCGCGCGCAATCTGTGCAAGCAGACCAACACCCCTTATGCGCGTCTGATTGACAAGGGTATCACGCGAATCGGGCGTCCAGCCAACGAGGTGCTGATAGCCATAGAGAATACCGGCAACATAGAGGTGGCGCGTCTCGGCAAGGGACTTACATGGCTTGCCACAACGGCAGCCGGCGCACCTATGATCGGTTTCTTGGGCACGGTGATAGGTATGGTCGAAGCTTTCTACAACCTTGCGTCCGCCGGGTCGCAAGCCAACATCGATGTGCTTGCCGGCGGTATCTACGAGGCGTTGGTGACCACCGTGGCAGGTCTGGTGGTGGGTGTGATAGCCCTGTTTGCCTACAACTGGCTGACATCGCGTATCAACCGTGTGCTTACGGGACTTGAGGCGCGTACCATGGAATTTATGGATCTGCTCAACGAGCCGGCAGAGTGACCGAGTAACCACCTATCCCACGCCAACTTATGTCACTGAAACGCCAATATCAGGTTTCCGCCGCATTCTCCATGGCATCGATGACCGATGTCATCTTCCTGCTGCTGATATTTTTCATGGTAACGTCGACCTTCGTGCTTCCGGCAGCCATGGAAGTCAATCTGCCCGAGAGCAGCGAGGAGACACCCCTGCGTCCGTCGGCGCGCGTGTATGTCGATGCCGCCGGAGAGATGTATGTCACTTTCGACACCGAAGAACCGCGCGCTATCGGACAGGAAGAACTCATGACCTTCATGCAGCTTGCCCGTGAGCAGGAGCCAGGAAGCTATGTGGCGGTGTATGCCGATGAAAATATAACTTACGGACGGCTTGTGCAGGTACTCGACATGGGAGCCGCCAATGGCGTCAGAATGGTGCTTGCCACCAAGCCTGCGCCTGAAAGCGTCAAGCCAGAAACCAAGACCCAGCAGCCGCAGCCGTCAGCTCCTACCACCTCTACTGTAAAATAATATGGATTACGGAAACTCCACACCAACATCGCGTGCATGGGGCATCGCCGGCACCGTGCTTTTCCACGCCATAGTGCTCGGACTGATGATCCTTATGGTGATGGACTACAATGTGCGCCGTCATGAGATGCTTGACGAGCTGGCACTGAATCAGGTGGAGGAGCAGGAGGACAGCGTGGACGTGCTCATGCCTGGCGAATATGTCATGGTGGGTGACGATTTCTATCAGGATGTCACCACGCCAGAGGAGACAGCTCCGCCTACGGCAGCCGACAATGCCGCGACGGCATCGGACCACATGCTTACGACCACAGCCAAAACAGACATCAAAGCTACCCCTCGCCGTGATACCGAAAGTGCCGACCAGCGCAGAGCGCGGGCTGCCGAGAAGCAGGCTGAGGAGCGACGTAACGCCCAGGCTGCCAAGATAGGCGAGCGTGTACAGTTTGGCAAGCCCGGTGAAGGGGAAGGTGCCGACCGCCGTCCCGGAAGCGTCGACGGCAACAAATCAACCGGAGCGGCACTTGCCGGACGTCCAGGGGTCAACCTCAAAGGCCGCACTCTGTCACACTGGGACAATCCGTCGGCAACGGAGTCAGGCACGATAGTCATAGCCGTGCGCGTAGACCGTAAGGGGCACGTGGTGTCCGCATCGTATGCCCGAGGCACAGGCAGCGTAGCCTCCAATCTCGGCGCTCGCCGCAGCTGTGTCGCCGCGGCATTGCGTTCATCATTCTCAGTAGCCGAGGATGCCCCTGCCGAACAGACAGGCACCATCACATATCGCTTCGTTCCGCCCGCCGGGTGACCCTTTTGGGTTGTTGGAGCGTTATACCTTTGTAACTTAAAAATTATAATTTATGGAATCAACACGCCAAGCCAAGATATGCCGTCTCCTCCAGAAGGAGATCAGTGAAATATTCCGTCAGCAGACAGCCAAGACCCACGGGACGATAGTGTCGGTGAGTGCGGTCAGGGTATCGCCAGACCTGAGCATAGCCAAAGTGTACCTGTCGGTGTTCCCGTCAGACAAGGCACAGGATGTGCTGCAGGGAGCCAAGGAACAGATGAAGACCATCCGCTATGAGCTGGCACAGAAAGTGCGTTATCAGCTTCGCAAGGTGCCTGAACTGGCATTTTATCTGGATGACTCGCTGGATTACCTTGAGAATATCGACCGGTTGCTCAAGACGGACGAGAAACCTGGGGAATAGCCCGCGGGGGATGCGGACATGCCACGGCATGTCCCCACAATATATTATTCATCACTTATATTTTACGCTATGCTCGCTCTGCGGATAGCCCTGCGGTATTTTTTTTCGCGCAAGACCCATAACGCCGTCAACGTCATATCCATCATATCCGTTGCCGGCGTTGCCGTTGCGACGATGGCGATCATATGTGTACTGTCGGTGTTCAACGGGTTTCACGACATGGTTTTCTCGCATGTGTCGCTTGTTTCTCCTGTATTGACCGTGGAGCCTGTGGAAGGGAAAGTCATGGCGGATGCCGATTCGGTGGCGGATGCCATCAGGGGAGTGTCGGGAGTGTCGGATGCCGCTCCTGTGATTGACGAGGCAGCATTGGCGGTGTATCGCCAGTACCATCTGCCTGTAAGCATACATGGTGTGCCGGCGCATTATGACAGCATAGTCGATTACGGCAAGGTCATAATAGACGGAGAGGTGAATGCCAAGCGGATGTCAGGCTTAGGCGCCGGACTGCTGAGTGTAGGCGCGGCAAACGGGCTGATGGCTTTCCCCGGGTCGTATGATTTCGTGCATCTCTATGTGCCTCGGCGCAAGGGGCGTATCAATCCTGCGATGCCGGCTACCGCTTTCCGCACCGATTCGGTGACTGTGGCGGCTGTGTACCAGGCAGATGACAAGGATGCCGATATGCCGCGCATAGTCATGTCGCTTGATCAGGCGAGGAACCTTCTTGACTACGGGTCAGAAGCAAGCCGAGTGGATGTAGGATTGGCAGAAGGTGCTGATGTCTCCCGTGTCTGTCAGGATATAGAGGGGGTGCTCGGGCATTCATACCGCGTGCTTGACCAGCAGATGCAGCAGGCAGAAGCATTCCGCATGGTCAATGTGGAGAAGTGGATAACGTTTCTGCTGCTGGCGTTCATATTGGTCATAGCATCGTTTAATATCATATCCACCCTTTCGATGCTTATAATAGAGAAGGAGGGGAGCATAGGTGTGCTGAAAGCATTGGGTGCGCCGAGGCGTATGATCTACAACATTTTCACCATCGAGGGGGCGTTGATAACGCTGTTTGGCGGTATTGTTGGTATAGTACTCGGAGTGGCACTTTCGTTCATACAGCAGACTACCGGCATCATCAAGATGGGCGGAGACCACGCCAAGATGATCATTTCGTCATACCCTGTCAGGGTGGAGTGGACTGATGCTATGGCGGTGTTAGGGCTGATAGTCGGGGTGGCAGTGTTGACATCCGTGGTGGCACGATTCATGGTGCCTCGGAGTGGCAGATAGACAGGGATTCGTAGATATATTATATAAGGAGCGTACGTGTTATGGCATGTGCGCTCTTTTCGTTTCAAGGTGCTGATATTTTCGCATGGAGTGGCTTTGTGGCGGCAGTAATTTTGTCACAGGGTCACGCAAGGGATGACCTGCAAGTATTATTAACCTTTAAAACCATATAATCATGTCAAAATCAAGGAAAAACCAGTTTACGCAGGCGGCTTATCCGTCGGAGGCGGAGGTGCCAGAGAGCGCTAAGGTCATTAAGGACACTAATGACCTTAAAGACCTTACGGCGGATGAAACGCCTGTGGAGGCGGACATGCCACGGCATGTCCCTACAGAGGGGGAGGTGGCTGTGTCAGCAGCTGCTGGGGATTGTGTCAGCCGGGAGGAGATGGAGAGAGCTGTCGCAGAGGCTGAGCAGCGCGGATATATGCGCGGGCGCAATGAAGCCATGTCCCAGCCTATGCGGCGTAACGGCATATGGGAGCAGCCACACCGTCAGGAGGAGATGATGCCCGTGTCGGAGGGTGGTGATGATGCCGATGATGATTTGGTGCTTCTGCGCCAAATACGCCCGAGCATATGGGATTGATAAAATCGGATAAGTCTTATAAGTCGTATAAATCAAATAAACATTTTTTGTTATGTCACAGATGAAACTTAACCACGGTGCCATGGTCAATGGCGAACCGCTTACCACTTCAACCACCAACAAGCTTGCTCCCGGGCTGCTTCTCAACGAGATAGACCGCCGTGTCACCCTGATACGTCCGACAGCCACACCTATCGACCAGATTTCGCGTTGCGGCGGATGCCGACAGGCTGGGTCGATGATAGTGGAGTACTACTCCGTAAGTTCCAAGCCCGACACAGCCAGGGTCACCTCGTTTAAGGCAGCGTCAAAGATCGGCGACGTGCAGACCTACGCCCTCGCGGCTGACAACGACATCTTCCAGGAGAGCGAAACCATACTCTGTATCGGTGCCGGTGTGCCTGATGAGAAAGATACCCTCGCCTTTTATGTCATGAGCCGTGACGAGACCACGGGCAATCTGACAGTGTTACCCCTGCTGTCTGACGATGTGGATATGGCTGATGTCACAGTCGATACCAATGTGACCCTCGTGCGCATGGGACGCGCCGCCACCGAGCTTGATGTGCAGACACCGCAGTTTGAAGCTCTGCCTACCAAGGATGACAACTACTGCCAGATCTTCAAGATGCAGATCGAGGAGTCGACCTACCAGAAGATAGCCAACAAGGAGGTGGGCTGGACATTCAGCGACCAGGAGGAAATCGCCATCATGGATATGCGTTTAGGCATGGAGAAGAACTTCCTCTTCGGTACCAAGAAACGTTTCACCAATCCCCGCAAGCACGAGGACGTGCTTACCACCGGCGGCATCTACATGCAGGCTGCCAAAGATTTCTCGCTGTCAAAGGCAGCTCTGAGCGAGGCGGCTCTGATAGATATGCTCCGCAACGCATTTACCGGCACCGGTGGCGGTTCGACACGCAAGATACTCGTGGGCGGCAGCGAGCTGATCTCCTCGCTGAGCAAGATCGCCACCACGCATGTGGTCATGGGAGCGCAGACTTTCACACGCTGGGGCATCGATTTCAATGAGATTACATCTAAATTCGGCACGCTGCTCGTCAAGTACAACGAGGTGTTTGACATCTGCGGCCACGCAGCCGACGGACTGGTGTTTGATCCGCAGTATCTGACCAAGTATGCCCATGTGCCATTCAAGGCAGAACGTCTGGACTTGCGCACCAGCGGGCAGCGCAACACCAATGCCGTCGTGGCTACCGAGGCGAGCTGTCTGGTGCTCCGCTGTCCCGATGCCCATATGCGTGTACATCTCACCGACTGACACTATGTTGCTGAGACTGACGCAATCAGAGATGCTCAAGCAGTGGCGTTTGCTCACACTGCTTGAGCCTCTCGCTCCGATAGATGGCGGTGCCGTCAGCATGGAGCGGGAGGATGCCGTGGATGCCGATGCGCTGTGCATAGCCAAGATGAGAGCGTGGTATCTGCGCCAGCTTGACACCGCGCCTGTCAATCTGCTTGAGGTGACGGACATAGGCTCGTCGCTTAACCTGCACTGCATGGCAGAGGAGGATACCTGTATCATCAGACTCCCACAGCAAGTGAGGCGCGTCGTAGGTGTGAGGCTTACAGGATGGCGCGAACCGATTGCCCCGCTGACCGATGAGGAGAGCCGACAAGCCGCATCGCGCTCGTCAAACCCCTATCTGCGCGGAGGGAACTGCCGTCCGATAGTCACGCTGCGTGACCACACTCTGCATATCCTCTCGCCGATTCTGCCAGAGGCTGGCATCCAGGAGGTATGGGTGGTCAAAGAGCCAGATGACGGCATGTATGTCATGGATGAGGTGCTCCTCGGAGGCATCACGAGCGAGAATATGGATTTGTAATAGAGAAAGGATTGAATTATGAAAACAAGATATGCTGATGCAGCCAAAGCCGATGCGGCAGTGTTTGCTGCGGCTTATGATGCGTGGTGTGGCGGGGCGGAGCTTCGCAGCTCGAGGACGCGCTATAAGGATTTCACTTATGGGCGACAGTGGGGCGACATGGTAGAGTCGCCGAGCGGACACATGATGACCGAGGGGGAGTATTCGCGACTGTGCGGACGGACTCCACAGACCAACAATATCATACGCCAGCTTGTCAAGACTATCGTAGGCAGGTTTCGGGCTTCGCTGCGCGAGAGGGAGGGTAGCACTGATGGGTCTTCGCGGACATGCCATGGCATGTCCCTACAGGAATGGGAGTATATCAGGCGTGTCAATGCTCTGGATGAGCTGGATGCGCGGATGCTTGAGGAATTTCTGATTTCGGGGTGTGCCGTGCAGAAGGTGGTGTGCGAGCGCAGGCTGCATGACAGCCATGAGAGGGTATGGGTCGACAATGTGAGTCCGTCGCGCATCTTTGTCAACCGTTTCCGTGACCCTCGTGGCTGGGATATCGAACTTGTGGGGATGCTTCATGACATCAGTCTGACCGAGGCGGTGATGAGGTTTTCGCATGGTGACGAGACGCGCCGACGCGACATCGTGCGGGCTTTCGCTTCAGTGGATGTGCCGTCGGGCATAGGCAGTTCGCAGCTTGGCGGCGGTGAGTCGCCTGACTTCCATCTCGCATCCGAGGGCAGATGCCGTGTCATAGAGGTGTGGACTCTTGAGAGCCGTGAGGTGTTACGTCTCTCCGATCCAAGCCGTGACGGAGAGCTGATGGTAGATGTGGCGGAGGCAGGTCGCGTGGAGCGTATCAACAGGCAGCGGGTGCGCCAGGGTAAGCCGCTCATAGAGTCGCACCATGACACTACTCTTGTCTGGCGATTCAGATTTTTTGCTCCTGACGGCACTCTGCTTGACTCAGGTCTGAGCCCCTATGCCCATGGGTCTCATCCGTTTGTGGTCAAGTTCTTCCCGATGACCGATGGCGAGGTGCATTCATTTGTGGAGGACGTGGTGGACCAGCAGCGACATGTCAACCGCCTGTTGACGCTTATCGACCATATAATGACATTCTCAGCAAAGGGTGTGCTGCTCTATCCTGTGACCGCCAAGCCTAAGGAGTATACATGGGAGAGGATAGTCAGCGAATGGTCGTGCTGCAACGGAGTCGTGCCCTACCAGCCTGCGGGAGAGCATAAGCCCACTCAGGTGGTGTCAAACGGCGCGGATGCCGGGGCGCATAAACTCCTGTCGCTCGAATTGCAGCTTCTTGACCGCATATCGGGTGTCAGCGGAGCTTTGCGTGGCGAGAACTCCAACACCAACGAGGGGGCTGCTATGTATGAGAGCCGTGTGGAAAACTCGATGATCGCACTGCTTGATGTCATAGACTCCTTTAACTCGTTTCGCGCCGACAGGGATGGTAAAATGGGGATGGCACAGCTTGTTTAACATTTGTTTGCTTTGATGGGCAACGAGCAAGCTGTGGTTATATGGTATATTTGCCAATGTAAAAAATACAAGATAATTACTCTTAAAAATTGAATTGAACATGTCCGCTATGACCCAATCCACCTTGCGCCGCGACCACGACTTCCTGATGAGCTGCCGGCGCGTAATGAAGACGATGGCTTCCGACAAGCCTATACGTGTGTCGGATGTCTCGGCAGCGGCGGTCAGCACAGGGGTGACCGGCTATTACATGACCTATGATTATGCCCTGCGCATGATCAGATATGTCAAGGCGCATCCCGACAAGGCTTCCGTGCTACGCAAACGTCAGATGTGGGAGGAGCTGGCGACGCAGGTGGAGAGGGTGATGGCTTCGCAGAGAGTCAATCAGCGTGACGCCCTGGCGCGCGTGATGGCTGACGGCATGATGCGCGGCTATCAGCTGGCGCCATCGACGGCTGTGCGCAAGTTTTTCACAGCCCGAGCCAGGGCGCGGAAGCATCTGAGGCGTCCGCTGCGCGCTGATGGTGTCTGATAACTTTTTATAAATCTTATATCCTCGGTAATTATGAAGACTATTACTTTTTCGCTTGACAAGGCGAAAGTGCTTGAGACGGTGTATGCCTTCTCTGCCATGAGAACTTATTATCGTGACGCTCCGCAACCGCTCGGACGCGATGAAGCACCGGCTCTGATGAGGCTGATGGAAGCCTCGGCGGTCAACGTCATGGCAGAATTGCTACGCTTTGTCCATGATGCCGATGTGCATGGAAAGGATTGCATCTCGCTTACGCTGAATGTGCCGGAAGGGGTGACAGTGTCGCCCGCGCAGCAGATACTCATGGGTGTCAAGCTGGAGGAAGCCGTGGCGTTAGGAGTATTGGAGCTGGCGTTTGACACGGTGTGTCCGACGGTATCGGCAGAAGCCGGCACTTCGGCTGTGTCGGCGGCGAGGGAGATTGCCGCCGTGCTTGACGCGATGCCTGACGGTTTGCGTCTCGTTCCGCATCCATGGTGATGAGGGGGATGGTTTGATTGATGATTTTGTTGGCACAAGCAGCGCAAATATCCTGAAATAGTGTTGCTGAATATTAAAAACTTTGTTATCTTTGTTGCTTCCAACATTAGCCAAATTCAGAAAAGGCGTTAACTGGAACTGATACCATCTAAAATCATCAACCAAACCAACTTTTCCCTTATGAGACTACATCTGTTACTGCTATGTCTGCTGACAGCTGCGGTGCCGGCTCTGGCACAGAAAGCGGCGGTCACAGGCACTGTCGTAGATTCGACCACCGGAGCGCCGTTGCGAGGCATCCTGGTGACTCTTGACAACCAAGGGCTCAAAGCCGTCACCGGTCCCAACGGCGACTTCCTGATCCAGGGCGCCAAAGCCGGAGATGATGCGCTCTCTATCGCCAACCCCGATTTTGACCCTCTGACTTCAGGGGTGGAGCTGGTGGACGGTCAGACTGTCAATGTGGGACGTCTGATCCTGCGCAATGCCAATCCGAGCACCACTTTCTACGAGGATCAGGAAGACATATATTTCGATGAAAATGCCATCGAGGACGAAGAAGGCGCATCTCAGGCTGTAGGTGCGCTGACCGGCGCATCTGACAATATATATTACAATGCGTCAAATTATGACTGGAATCTGATGCGCTTCCGCTTCCGCGGATATAACTCGGAGTACTCCGACACCTATATCAACGGCATCAAGCTCAACGACCTTGCCCGCGGACGCTTCAACTATTCGAGCCTCGGCGGACTCAACCGCGCTTTCCGCAACAAGTCGGTGGCTGTAGGTCTGGGATCGTCGACCTACGGCTTCGGTGACATAGGCGGTGCTACCAACATCTCGACCATCACCGACGAGTATGCTCCCGGTTTCTACGGCTCGGCGATGTACACCAACTCCAACTATATGCTCCGCGGCATGGTGCTTTACTCCACAGGCATCAATCCCCACGGCTGGGGCGTGACCGTAGGCGCTGTGGCCCGTTGGGCTAACGAGGGTGTCATCGAGGGTACATTCTACCACTCCTATGGCTATTTCCTCTCTGCTGAGAAGCGTTTCAATTCCAAGAACCGCCTGGTGCTGACAGCCTTCGGTGCTCCAACCGAACGCGCCACTCCGCAGATGACCTATCAGGAGGCTATGGATCTTGACGGCAGCAACCTCTACAACCCCGGCTGGGGCTGGCAGGACGGCAAGAAGCGCAGTGCCCGCGTGACCAAGACTTTCGACCCCACTTTCATGCTCAACTGGCTCAGCAATCCCAGCCACTCCACAAGCATCAACACCGGTGTGGCAGCCCGCTGGATCAACTACTCCAACTCGGCTCTCAACTGGTACAATGCCGCCGACCCGCGTCCTGACTACTACCGCTATCTGCCGTCGTACTATGCCGATGACCAGGCTGCCTATGATCTTTACACCGAGTACTGGGCGAATCCCGTCAACCGTCAGATCAAGTGGGACAACCTCTATCAGGCTAACTACCTCAACAACTACCAGAACGCTACCGAAGGCACTGACAAGGGTTCGACCTACATCCTCGAACGCCGCCACAGCAACCAGTTCAACTTCATACTCAACTCTACCGTCAACCACCGCCTCAACTCGGTGATGACTCTCCAGGGCGGAGCTAACTTCAACTACACCAACGCCCACTACTACAAGACCATCGACGATCTGCTCGGCGGCGAGTTCTGGCGCGACATCGACACATATGCCGAGCGTGACTTCCCCGATGATCCCTCTATGCTCCAGAACAACCTCAATGATCCTAACCGCAAGGTGGGCAAGGGCGATACTTTCGGCTATGACTACAACATCCACGCCATCCAAGCTCAGGCATGGATCCAGAATATGATAGCTCTGCCCAAGTGGGATATCGATTATGCTCTGAAGATGAGTTACACACAGTTCTACCGCGACGGCAACATGCGCAACGGTCGTGCCCCCGACAATTCTTATGGCAAGGGCAAGACCCACCGCTTTGACAACGGCGGCGTGAAAGCCGGTGCAGTCTACAAGCTTGACGGTCACAACTTCTTCAGCGCACATGCCGGTTACGAAAGCCGCGCTCCACTGTTTGAATATGCCTATGTATCACCTCGTATCAAGGATACCGCCATCGACGGATTACAGAGCGAGCGCATCGCTTCGTTTGATGTCAACTATACATGGAACTACCGCCGTTTCCGCGGTCAGATTTCCGGTTTCTGGACCGAGATGATGAATCAGACAGAGCGCAGCTCGTTCTATGACGATTACTATTCGACATTTATGAACTATGCCCTCAAGGACGTGCACAAGGCTTACCGTGGCGTAGAGCTGGGTCTCAGCTACAAGATTACCCAGAGCATCGCGGCAACATTTGCCGGCACATATGCCCGCTACCAGTACCGCAACAACCCGATGGGTGTGCGCTCTTATGAAAACGGTGCTGAGCCTGATAAGGAAGCCCGCACATATCTTAAAAACTACTATGTAGGCGGCACCCCTCAGGCTGCATTTAACATCGGCATCGACTATCAGGCTCCTAAGATGTGGTTCTTCAACATCAACGGCTCCTGGATGGGTGACAGCTATGTGATGCTTGCTCCTACCCACCATGAAGCACTCCCCGAACTGTGGCAGCAGTATCCTGATATGGCTGCGCTTGAAGATGCAGTGATAGGTCTCTCTGGTCAGGACAAGCTCAAGAACGCTTTCGTCCTCAATCTTTCAATCGGCAAGGTGCTATACGTCAACCGCAAGCTTTCGCTCAACTTCAACCTCAACATTGACAATGTGCTCAACAACCGCAATGTCATGACTTACGGTTACCAGCAGGGTCGTTTCGACTACAAGGAGTACAATGCCAACAAGTTTGAAAACAAGTTCTCCTACGCCCAGGGCATCAAGGTGATGTTTAATGTAGGCGTGCGCTTCTAAGCCATAGTATCGATTGAAGAAAAACACACTAACTTACGCATAACCACATATGAAACTACATAGAATACTTCCCGCACTCGCCCTGCTCGTGGCTTCGGCAGGCATGGTGAGCTGCGACAACGATTTCGAGTATCCGCCCGTGATAGTCCCGACGGCTACCATGGAGGCAAACACCACCATTGCCGAGCTGAAACAGCTCTACTGGAATGCCGGCAGCGGCGACAAGTGGTCGGTAGAGATAGGCAAGCGCAGCGACGGCCAGGACATCATCATCGCCGGCACTATCATCTCCAGCGATGAGACCGGCAACATCTTCAAGTTCCTCATGGTGCGTGACGATGACGGCGAGGCTGTCACATTTGCCATCAACAAGGGCACGCTTGACGACGAGCTGTATGTAGGCCACAAATACGGACAGCGCATAGTCGTTGACGTGACAGGCATGTACATAGGCATGGCTTCCAACCAGTTTGAGATAGGTATCCCGAGCACCGACTATGGCATTTCTTACATAGACCGTGCCGTTTTCGATGAGAAATCTCAGGTTGACGGTCTGCCTGGCAAAGTTGAGCCTGTGACTACCGACCTTACTACTGTCAACGGAGCTATCCGCAGCAACGACGGCCGTCAGAAATGGCAAAGCCAGCTGATCGCTCTCGACAATGTGCAGTTTGTCGACGGGGGCGCAGCCACTTTCGGCGACAACGGCAGCTGGGGCAACCGCTATATCACCGACGAGAACGGACAGCGTATCAACGTGCGCTGTTCTGGCAAGAGCTCGTTTGCCTATACCATGCTTCCCACTGGTCGCGGCACACTTGTAGGCATCCTCCAGCAGTATCGCGAGGAATGGCAGATACTTCTCAACGACATCAACACCGAGACATCGCTGATAGGGTTTGACTGGAGCACAAGCTCAGCCGAAACTATCTTCAAGGCAGGTTTCTCGGGCGGCAACATGGAGAACTTCTCTGTTGAAAACGTGACTCTGCCCGCAGGCTTATCAGGTGTGTGGGAAGCTTCTACGCAGTATAACTGCATCGTGGCAACCGGCTATGACAAGGGCAGTTCTACCAACTATGCTACTGATTCTTGGCTCGTTTCGCCTGTAATAGACCTTGCTGGTGTCGATACTCCCTATATGGCATTTGACCAGGCACTCAATTACTTCTCAAGCCTTGACGTAGCCAAGACTCAGGCTACGGTGGCTGTACGCGAAGAGGGTCAGACAGCATGGACCACACTGACCATCCCGACATATCCCACAGCCATGGGATTTGATTTCGTCAACTCAGGCGACATCAACCTCAGCCAGTGGGCTGGCAAGAAGATCCAGATCGGCTTCCACTACATTTCTACCGCTGCCAAGGCTGGTACATGGGAATTCAAGAACCTCGTGGTGAAACCCACCGGCGTTGACACCCCTGTGGGTCCCGACCAGCCCGACGTGCCTACCGGTGACGTGCTTCTTAACTCTGCTTTCTCCGCTGGTCAGGATGATTGGACTATCGACAATGTGACGATGGATGGCATAGAATATGTCTGGGCACATGATGCGACATATGCCTGCATGAAAGCGTCGGCTTATGTGGGCGGTGCAAGCCATGCGAGCGACTCATATCTGATTTCTCCTGTCGTTGACCTTACAGGTGCTACAGATGCCAAGCTGACATTTGACCACGCGCTCAACAAGTTCAACAGCCTTGACATGGCGAAGACCCAGTGCACACTCGTCATCCGCGAGGAGGGTCAGACATCATGGACTGCTCTGACCATACCTGACTACGGCACTGCTGCAAGCTGGACGTTCCTTCCCGCCGGGGAGGTGTCTCTCGCCGCCTATGCAGGCAAGAAGATTCAGATAGCTTTCCACTATACCTCTACAGCCGATGCAAGCGGCACTTGGGAAGTAAAGAATGTGCTTATCAAGAAGTAAAGCCTTATTTCAATATCTAACACTACGAAATAGACACACTTATGAGAAATATAAAATCATATCTGACCCCTGCGCTCGGTGTGACTGTGACGCTGCTGATGGCTTCGATGACATCGTGCAACGACTTTACCACCGATGCCCCGGCATTTAATGTGCCGGTGGCGACTTTGCAGCCCAACACCACCATCAAGGAGGTGAAGACCCAGTATTGGGACGATGCCACCAACTATATTGACCAGATAAAGCTGGCTGACAATGGACAGCACGTGATAGTGAGCGGTCGTGTCATCTCCAACGACCGTGCCGGCAACATATATAAGTCGCTTTATATCCAGGATGCCACCGGCGGTCTGGTATTGTCAATCAACAAGAACTCGCTGTATAATGACTACCGTCAGGGTCAGGAGATCGTGATTGACCTCACTGACATGTATATCGGCAAGTACAACGGACTGCAGCAGATGGGCTTCCCCGAGTGGTATGCCCAGGGTAACGCATGGGAGGCTACTTTCATGCCATATGAGTTCTTTGCCGAGCATACTCAGCTCAACGGTCTGCCCGAACCTGATAAAATCAATATCACTACGGTCAGCGACTTCACTACGCTTGACAAGACTTCGGCTGGCAAGATAGAGTGGCAGGGTCGCATCGTGCGTCTGCAAAACGTACACTTCAAGGATGCCGACCAGGATCTCAACTTCACTGACGGTTACAAGATCAATACCAACCGCACTCTCTGCGATGCCGCCGGCAATGAGATTACCGTCCGCACAAGCGGCTATGCCAATTTCCGCAATGTGCCTTTGCCCAAGGGCAACTTTGACCTCGTGGGTCTGCTCGGTTTCTACGGCGACGACTGGCAGGTGATGCTCAATGATACGAGCGGTCTTGAGGGCGTGACATATGAGAAGGGTACTGTGATGAATCCCTACACTGTGGAAGAAGCTCTCAATATAGAGAACGCTGCAGGTTACGACAACAGCATCACTGGCTGGACTGAAGGATACATCGTGGGCTGTCTCGCTCCTGAGGTAAGCTCTGTGACATCTGATGCTGACATCGCATGGGACGGTACCGACTATCTCGGCACTACCCTCGTGATAGCTCCTACGGCTGACACCAAGGACATCAACAACTGCCTCATATTCAATCTGCCTCAGGGCAGCGAACTCCATACCAAGGGCAACTTGATGAACAATGCCGGCAATCTTGGCAAGCAGATGAAGATACGCGGAACCCTGATGCACGAGTACGGCATCGGCGGCATCGGCAATATCACTGGTGATGTCGACAGCTTCTGGATCGAAGGCATGGATGAACCTGGTCCTGGTCCCGATCAGCCTGTCACTGGCGGTGACGGCACGGAGGCAAGCCCCTATAGCTGCGCCCAGGTGATAGCTCTCAATCCTCCCAGCAAGGATACTCCTCTGGAGACTGGCAAGTGGGTCAAGGGTTACATCGTAGGTGTATATAACTTTGACAATACCGGCAACCAGTTTGAATTTACCGGCACTGTGACTGTCAACACCAACATCCTTATCGCCGACTCGCCCTCTGAGACATCCGATGCCAAGATTGTCACAATCAAGTTGACCGCGGGTGATGTACGTAACGCTCTCAACCTCGTTTCCAACCCCGGCAACTACAAGAAGGAAGTGTCGATCTACGGTGATGTGCAGAAGTATTGCGGCAAGCCCGGTATGCAGAATGTTACAGCCTATAAGATTGACGGTCAAGGCGGCGATACGCCCACTCCTCCCGGACAGATAACCGGTGCAGGCACCGAGGCTAATCCATTCACCGCCGATGATGTCATCATCATGAATCCGCAGAGCAAGGACACCCCGGCTGCAGGTCAGAGCGATGTATGGGTCAAGGGCTACATCGTTGGCTTCTATGATTTTGACAATAAGGATAACCAATTCCAGTTTGGATCATCAACCACAATCACCACCAATATTCTTATTGCTTCATCGGCTAATGAGACATCGGTTGACAAGATTGTGGCAGTGAAACTCCCTGCCGGAGATATCCGTAATGCCCTCAACCTCTCGCAGAATCCCGGCAATTACAAGAAAGAGGTGCTGCTCCACGGCGACATCCTCAAGTATTGTGGCAAGCCTGGCGTGGCTAACCTCAAGGGCTACAAGCTCGACGGTCAGGGCGGCGGTGGCGGTGACGACCCAACCCCTCCATCGGGTGATCTCACGGGTGATGGCTCCGAAACCAAGCCCTTTACCGTAGCCGACATCCGCACTCTCAATCCACAGAGCACCAGCGAAATCGCTGACGGTCAGGCAGGAGTATGGGTAGAAGGCTATATAGTTGGTTACTACAACAATTATAAGTACGCGTTCACAGCCGAAGGCGCACCCTATGCCAACGTGCTCCTCGCACCCACAGCTGACTGCACCGATGAAAGTAAGGTCATAGACATCCAGCTCGTGGCTAAGAGCGATACCCGTGCTGCCCTCAATCTCGGTGACAACCCAACGATGCTCGGAGCCCACGTCATGGTCAAAGGCGACGTCCTCAAATACAACTCCATGCCCGGCATCAAAAATACCTCCGCCTACAAGATCCTCTGACCCTAACCGGTCACAATAAACCCCAAACAGGCTCCGACACCACCAGGGTGCCGGAGCCTGTTCCGTATCCGTAGGGACATGCCATGGCATGTCCGCCCTTCCAGAACATACATGTCCCTGTATCGAGGAGGGTGTCGTGGGACTTACAAATTGTATATACTTAATGCTCGCGGTGTTAACCGCGAGGGATGTAGTAGCCACATGCAAGCAAGCTGTCAGGCTTGCGCAGCTTGTGGGAAACGGATGTAATGGAAATCCGGCGGTGTAACTGCCGGGGCAATCGCATGCATCAGCCCCGGCAGCTGACGCCGCCGGCATATGGTGGAGCATTTTAGACCACAAGCTTCACAAGTCTGACGACTTGCTTGCATGTGGCTATTACTCCCGCCGCGGCTATGCCGCGGCATCCCATGGCACGTGCACATTGAGCATTTTGAGGTCGGCAATACCTTCAGGAGCTCAATTGACGTAGCGGGCGACGGCGGCATCGAGCGAGGTTTCGGCTGTCAGTCCCATGCGCTGACGCAGACGCCAGCGCGCCTGCTTGACCGACTCGGGGCGTATGGACATGATGCGGGCTATGTGTTTGTTTTCAAGTCCGAGGGCTATAAACGAGGCGAGGCGCACATCGGCATCGGTCAGTGTAGGGTAGTCAGCCTTGAGACGCTCGGCAAAGTCAGGATGAAGAGTGGCGAATGTCTCCACGAAATTCTCGCGTTCGCCCTGCGACCCTATGTGGGTCTTGATGGAACTCTCGATGCGGCTGCCAGCCTTGTGGGATATTTCACCTTTTGCCATCATATTAGCCGTCTCACGGCTCACCGATGACAGCAGATTGTCCTTCTCCTCGATGCCCAACTGCATAGCCACGACACGACACTGTGACTGCTCAAGTTCAAGAGATGCCTTCATACGCGCCACTTTCTGCATCTGCATCCTGCGATAGAAATACGCGGCGACAAGCATGCCGATGAAGATGGCAACAAGTATACCGATAGCCATCAGCAATGTCTGACGGTTTTGGGCATGTTCCAGTGTCAGCTCCATCTCACCTATCTGGCTCATTGTCTCCATGTCAAGTATCTTTTGCGTCCTCTCCTTTACGCAGAGGGAATCATGGCTCTGATTGCCGAGCAGCAGATAGTGGTATGCGCTGTCCGTCCGACCCGTTGCAGCCATCAGCTTAGCTCTGGTCTTGTAGTTATATTCCGCTACATTAAGGGCATCAGTCTCCATGGCTCCTATTATCTCGGCAAGATGTGCTATGCCGAGATCAGAGTAATAACGGGCGGAATCGATGTCACCGCGTTTGAGAGCCTCCTCCGACAGGAAAGACTCGTACATGGACTGCACATAGCGCTGCGAGGGCTGATTCCTGACCATATTGTAAGCCTTGCGAAGAGCGAGTGTATCGCCACACAAGGAATACAGGTCACCGAGAATTATATCGTATACATCACCAGTGGTCTGGATATGCGGATCCTCAGCCAGTTCGCGCAATATCTTCTTCCCTGCCACGGTGTCATGGCGCACCCTTATATCCACCAGCGCACGGTTGACGCGATTATAACGGACATTGTTCATGAATCCGCCGAGAGTCAGTATCGAATCAGCCTTGTCGTAGTACATGAGAGCATAATCAAGGCTGCCGAGATTTTCCATCATGCTTCCCACCTCTATATATGAAGCACCGCACAGCATGAGGTCGCCCTCACGTTCATAGAACTTCGCATCGTCAAGCCGTGTCTGGTACCACTGCGCCGTCAGCGGATGGTCTTCAAGATCCATATTCCAGCGGATGCGCTTCATGTCGTAGGGATAGCGTGCCGAGTCACACCGCGCGGCTGCTTCTGCAAATCCGTTCAGAGCCTCCTCATAGTCACCTGCCTTTATCTTCATGCGCGCCTCCCAATAGCGAGCCCTGACATCCTTGACATTAGATGCCGGATCCTCGTCGGCAAGCTGACGGAGCCGACGTGACAGCGGAATCAAAGAATCCAATGGAGCCTTATTGACATACTTCCACTCCAATGCCAGAGTGACCGAATCAAACGGTTCGTCGACCTTGGTCCAGCCAAAAGGCCAGAGTTTGCCGTGAGGACGCGAGCATCCACAGCAAATGATAGAGATTACCACTGTAAGGATAACGGTGATGCGTGACATAATCTGTAGACAGGAATTATCAGCCCCGACTATGGGACTACCATGATACAAAGATACGGAAAAACCAGTCCACGGCGAGCCTTTTTGCAGCTGTAGACCCATTGTAGACCTATAGTAGACCGTATATTTCCACTGCCACACCATATCATATCAGCCTCACATATAGCCACAAACCTCAGCAAATGAGGTATATAATGGGTCTACAGCTGTAGTTTGACTCTCTACATCATATATACATGTGGAAATATTGACGTATCTTCGCGCCGATATTGCATCACACTCTCATAAAAACTCTTAACTACAATTACATCACAAATTCATTCCTTCTATGCTTAAATTTCTACTCTCCGTCGCTGCTTTGGCAGCAGTGACATCTTCTCAAGCCATCACGTGGAAGTACGGCTCTTTTCATGCAACCTACAAGACGTGCAAGCTCACAGGCTGGGGCGGCAACCAGCCCACTTCGGGCAAGCTGACCGTACCGTTGACCTACACCCACACCGACGGCGTGACATATACCGTCAACGCCATCGCCCCCAATGCCCTTGACAACCTCACCGAAGTCACGCAAATCACCATCCCCTCCACCATCCGCTACATCGGCAAGATCAACAGTTCCGGAGGGCTGGAGACCAATTACTACGGCACAGAGAACTTCAACAACTGTCCGAAGCTCGCCACCTTCAAGGTTGACAGCCAGAACAAGTATTTCACTGCCACCGACAATGGACTGCTTGTCAATAAAGACCAGACAGTGCTATACCAGATACCTGCCGCCGTGACGGCATCAAGCGGCAAATTGACGCTGCCCGACAAAATCGAGACTATCACAGACGGCGCATTCAGCGGCAACACCTCCATCTCCAACATGACCATCTCACAGCCGACCTTCCGCATATCATCGGATGCCGGATTTCACGAGATGTCAAACCTCACCACTATAAAAGTCGCATCAGGCAACCAATATTACGCCGTCAAGGACGGGATGCTGATAGACAAGTCATTTAAAAAAATCGTAGCATACCCGCCGGCTCGCACCACCAAAAACATCGAGATAACATCCAGCCCCGAGACAATAGGCGAAAACGCATTTGCCAACACACAGTATGCCAAGACCATCACACTCCCAGAAACTGTCACACGCATAGCCGACGAGGCGTTTTCCGGTTCGTCGATGACAACTGTCAATCTGCCTCAATCGCTCGCCAAAATGGGCAAAAAGGTGTTTTTCCGCTCAAATCTGCTCACAGCCACCATTCCCTCAGGGTGCACGATCAGAGAAGCTGACCATGTGTACACATTCGCGTCATGTCCTCAGCTCAAAAGCATCACAATAGAGTCAGAGGGCGCACACATCTCCCAGGGATTCGCCCGTGACTGTCCGAAACTTGAATCAGTGGCATTCACACACACGCCTGGCGAAATCAGGGATGCCGCATTTAAAAACTGTCCCTCTCTGACATCATTCCCGTTCTCGGCAGCAATTGACATGCTTGGTGACAGCATTTTTGTCAACACCGGTTTTGAAAAAGTGGTTTTTGACAATGCCAATGCTGTGGATTACAGCACGGGCAATGCACTGTTTGCCAACTGCAAGAATCTCAGGCTCATTGATATGTCGGCGATAGGTCTTGGCAACGAACGCGATGCCTACCCGTTCAGCCCCCAGATGATAAGCCACTGTCCCCTACTGACAGAAATCAGGCTGCCGAGAGTGACCAAATTCTCCCATAACGATTCCTATGCCAACATAGGTCCTAACGTGCCCCTTGAAAAGATGGTCATAGGAAATTTCTATGCCGATATAAGCAGCTATGACGGCATAGTACACTACTATGGAGGCAACATATACAAACCCGAGACATACGTCAAGACCACAGACACAGGAAGCGGGTCGTGGGTTGACGGCTGCTGGCCGCTCCGGGTCCTGTATTCCGGTGCCAACGGTGCCAGGGTAGCCCCGGTATTCTACTGCGACGCAGTGACTCCCGCTGAAGATTATGTAGCCAAGGATGCTACTTATTATGTTCCCGGGCGATGCGCTGCCAACTACAGCGAGGCTGCCAGTGCAGGTTGTAACGTCCGCGAGATGTTTTCTATCCGCAGCGAGCGCAAGCCTTCGCCTTCGGGAGTCAACAAGGATGCCCTCTACATGTACCTGACTTCGGACAATGCCACATTCCAGCTACTGAGCTATGACATATGCGACCAGAAGGGCGAAAGCGCGCACATGTCAGTCACCGGCAACGACATCGTCACACCCATCAACCATGATGACATCAAGTGGATCATGCTCTCCTACTCCATCAACGGCGAGGAGATGAAGACCCGCTATACCATCGCCGACCTTGACAACTCCGCTATCGGCGACATCGCCGCCAACGAGGCATCCATGTCACTCGTCATTGATGGCAGCACTGTCTACATATCAGGCTCGACAGCCAATGCGGCTTTCAGCGTCATAAATGTCAACGGAGCCGAGGTGCTCCGTGGCACCGGCTCGGTCATCGACCTGTCATCCCTTGCATCAGGCACATACATTGTCCGTGCGACCGACAGCAATAGCCATATCACAAATAAATTTCATATCTGATAATTTGTAGGGACATGCCGTGGCATGTCAGCCAACCATCAGCAACGCCGCTGACATGCCATGGCATGTCCCTACAAAAATAATTAACAATATGTATAGGATATTTTTTTCGCTACTCATCATCGCTGCCGCGATGCCAGTGCATGCTATCACGTGGAAGTACGGCTCGTTTCACGCAACCTACAAGACGTGCAAGCTCACAGGCTGGAGCGGCAACCAGCCCACTTCGGGCAAACTGACCGTCCCGTCGACCTACACCCACACCGACGGCGTGACATATACGGTCAACAATATCGCCTCCGGTGCGCTCAACGACCTCACAGAGGTGACCGAGATAACCATCCCTGCCACCATCAAGGTCATCGGCAAGGCTGAGGGTGGCAACCCTACTCCATCTTTTGTTGATACCGCCAACGGTGTCAGCAATTTCCAGAACTGCCCAAAGCTCACTGCATTCAAAGTCGCTTCGGGCAACACGAAATTTGCAGCTACAGGTGCCGGAATTCTCGCCAGCAAAGACATGCGGTTTCTCTACCGTGTTCCGCAGGCTATAGAGCTTTCCAGCGGCGACCTCAACATTTCCAGTAAAGTGGTTCATTTCATGGCAGGATGCTTCAACGGCAACACTACTGCCGAGACGATGACCATCCCAGCAGTGACCCACAACATTTCCGAAGAGGCAGGTATCTACGAGATGAAGAAGTTAGCGAAAATCATCGTGGCTCAAGGCAATGATGACTATCACATCAACGGAGGCGCGCTGATACGTGAGGACTACTGTCTGATAGCATACCCCCCGGCACGCACCATCCAGAACGTGGAGATAACAGACCCCATAGACCGTATCTCCGACTATGCCTTTGCCAACACCAAGCATCTCAAATCACTCGCACTGCCATCATCGCTCCGCGACATCGGCGATTATTCATTTTACAAATCATCCATCACCAAAATCTCCCTTCCGGACGGTCTTGAATACATCGGTCAGGAAGCATTCTCCAGGTCAGCCCTCACATCGGTCACGCTGCCGAAGGGATGGAACGGATCTTCACCTTCTCATATTTTCGCCTACTGCAAGCAGCTGACCACCATTACCGTCAACCGCAAGGACGCTACCATCCCCAGCTGGTTTGCTCTGGGATGCACCGCCCTCAAGACGGTCAAATTTCCCAACGGACTCCCCAACGACATGGGCAATGCGGCATTCAAGGACTGCACTTCGCTCACCTCCTTCCCCATCTCGCTATCCACGTGGTACGTTGCTGCCGACTCGGTGTTTGCCAACACCGGCTTTACCAAGATTGCATTTGACAAGTCAGGCATGGAGGATGCCGAAGTCGCCAAAGAGATGTTCTCAGGCAGCAAGGAGCTGGCACAGATTGACTTTTCAGCCGTCACTCTTGACAAGAACTTTGACGGGGTGCATATTTGTCCTGAATTTGTCAGCAATGCCCCGAAACTCAAGACCATAAAGTTTCCCGATGCTACGGTCTTTTCCAACTATTCCGACGACGAGTATTTTCCCAGCATAGGTCCAGGCGTACCCTTGGAAAAGGTGGTGATAAAGACATTTTCCAGGATGTATGATCCGGTAGTGATGTATAGCGGCGTGGGCAAATATTCGCCTAAGACCTACGTCAAGACCACCAATCAGCAGAAGTATTGGTGGAGCTACAACAGCTGCCCCCTGAAATATCTCTACGGCAGCACCGACGGAGCGGAGGTCACACCCATATTCTATTGCGAAGCATACAAGCCGCTCCCGGGCTACGAGGTGGCTGATGCGACGTACTATGTGCCCGGACTTTGCGCCGCCAACTATGACAAAGCAGCAAAGAAAGGTTCGAGTGTGGTCGAGATCTACAGCATTTCCGCCGTTAGACTTACCCCCAGCAACAACATCTCCGTCACAGTCAAACCCATCAAATCAGGTGTTACAATCAACACCGTTGCATTTAACGATGAAAACGTGACAGCCCCTGATGCCGACGGTGTAGTGAATCCCAAGTTCAAATACCGCGATGTCAACACTATCCGCGTGGCTTACACGGTCAACGGTGAGAAGATGGAGACACTGTATCCGATAGAGGCATTTGAAAACTCCTCGGCAGACGATGTATTGTCTGACAAAAACCAATCCACGCTGTCATTCAAGCTCAATGGACGCGACATTCTAATGTCAGGCTCAGCCATGACTCCGACATACCACATCTTTGATGCCAGCGGCTCGCAGGTGATGGAGGGCAGCGGCTCGTCAGTCGACCTCTCCACTCTCCTCCCCGGGCTATATGTAATCCAAGCAGTGGACGGCAACAGCTGTCTTGCTGAGAAATTCATGCTCAAGTAAAAATCCTCTCGATAAGCAATAAGCAGTAGTAGATGTTATAGAAATCTCGGCAAACGTGACCGAGACTAATGTGGAAGGCGCATCCCTGCCGTGACGGCAGGGATGCGCTGCGTTTCATGGGAATTCCATAACCTGTAGGGACATGCCATGGCATGTCTGCTTTCAGCAGCAATCGCAAATGCAACGCCTGATGGGCGGACATGCCACGGCATGTCCCAATGCTGTTCACTTAAGCATGGTAAGTGAATCCAATATAAAAGGTACGTCGGAGACGTATCTTTCCGCATCAGAGCCTTAAGTTAACAGCATTAAGGCATGTCCCTACAAGAAGGGGGGTTGCCATTAATGGCAAGCCCTGCCACCGGGGGGGGGTGGCAGGGCTTGGATTATGGATGGTGATTAAATGCGCTCGGGCGGTTACTTCATGAGTTTGAGGGTGGCTGCACCGGCGGCGGTGGTCACCTTGACTACATAGACGCCGTCAGATGCGCCTGTAAGGTCGGCGGTGGCAGATGTTGAGGTTGCCACACGTGCGCCGCTGAGGTCATAGACATCGATTGAGCGGATGTCAGAGCCTGCAGTCACAGACAGTATGCCGCCTGCAAGCGAAGCCTTAACTGATGAGTCAGAGCCCTCGGCGCGGATGTCAGCAACCGATGAGTTGGCTGAAGCTACAGTAAAGTAAGTGGCGTTGCTCAGCTGCTTCAGGGCGTTATTCTTTATATAGAAAAGCACCGCGGCATAACGCTTGCCGACTTCCAGAGCTGTGGGAGCGCCGAGTTTCAGATTTGATGCCTCAGCCCAATTACTTGCTGTTACATAACATGTAGGTGTCATCAACCTATCGATATTATAACCTGAGAGATCTTCATTGTACAGAAGTACATAGAGAGGATCAGCATAATATCCTTCCTGACAGTACACCCGGTAGTTTACACGGAAGTTATCCAATGATACATTATCGGCATCAACAACGCTGAAACCTGAAGCCGAACACCTAAGAGTAGTAGCTGTCGGAGCCTCCTGGACAGTCACGGGGATGGGGTCGGAAAGTATGATGCCATTTTCCTCGTCGACGAATGCGAAGTAGCATTCTGCACCAGCCACATATGACGAAGCTCGACGGAGTACAGAAAGATCAAGGGTCAGAGACATAGTGTCACCGGCACGCAGGTCTACCACCTGTGTCTGGGCATAGGCAATCACGTTCCAGATTCCATCTTTATCTTTGATCAGGAACGCAGGAGCGGCAGACTGGATGACCTCGGTGTCGTAGTCATTAACAGCTTTGGCTTCTACCTGGAATCCCATGCCGTAATATACGGGGGTGTTCATGGTCACATTCTCAAATGCAATCACACCGGGGTCTTCAGCCACGGTCACATAAGAGCCGTCGGCTTTCTTCTGCAACAGGACATAGTTAGGATAGCCGATCTGTGCTATAGCTTTCTGATACGTAGTGCCGCCGTTGGTGGATGCTACAGGGTAAACCTTATAGATGCCAGCGGGTAGAGAAGAAGGAATAGTCGCAGATATGGTGCTGAGACCTGAGTAGATGCTGGCGGGCCAGCCTGAGATGCTTGTGCACACTGCTGTAGCCACGAGAGCGTCATCAGTGTATGAGCAGAACTGCATGGCTACACGGACGCTTTCGCCGTAACCGCCGTTGTTAGTGAAGGGACCAGCGATGGTCAACTTGCTGTTGGCAATCTTGGGGGTCATGCCGCCTCCGTAGATTACCATCTGGAACGGAACAATCTTAGGTATGCTGGCACCAGCAGGCTGTGCTCCGAGGATAGCACCCTGGCCTGAATTATAACCAGCCAAAGAGCCACCTACGCCCTGTGCATCAGGGTCAAGGGCTGTGATGAGGAAATCACCGTCAGACATGCCTCCCCAGCCCCAATTGAGGTGGAAGTAGCCGTTACCAGCGTAACCGTCGACTATGAACGAGTGACCGCCGTAATCGTTGCGACCGGAATACTGCACAGGACCTACATTCTTGAGATTGTTGTAGATCATCTCTTCCCATGTATCGATGTCATAGTAGACGCGAGTATAGAAACGCGTGTTGCTGTCGTAACCGAAGTATGTCTTCAGTGCGTCAGCCACTTCTGCGGTGACAGCTCCGGATTCAGGACCGTAGCTCATCTCCACCGAGTAGCCACAAGCCTTCATCAAGGTAGCTACGGCATCAGCCTGCGCGTCATTATAACCGCCGTCGGTGTAGACATTGAGCATATTTACCCAGTCGAATGTGACAGAGCTGAAATCCATCGACATTGACACCTGTGTAGACGGGTCAGTCTCACCGTCATGATAGAAATCATTATATTTGGTCCACTGATATGAAACCTTCCCTTTGCCCTTGGCAGGATAGTTGTAGTATTTCATCAGCTGTGCCATGGCTGTGGCGACACAACCTGTTGCAGCCTTAATGTTCGCACCACGGTATGTGATTTCCGGAGTGTAGAGGTCATAGGGTTCGCTCTGATTCCACTTGGTGGCACAGAGGGGTGCAATATGTGCCCATGTATCGCGCTTGCTGGCAGCGGTCTCCTTGGTGAGATCTTTGGCGATATAGTTGCCAGAGGCTTCGCGCTCGGCAGCCCAAGCGATTTCTGCGGCATAGTTTTCAAGCCATCCGCGGAGATTTTCGGGCATGTCATCGGGGTTGATGGTGCCTGTGGCTGAGTAGCCAAGCACCGGCATAGCCACATCATCGGCGGCAAGAATCATATAGCCCTTGTCACCGGCGTTGTCAAAGATGTAGTAGGCAGGCTGCTGTTTGGCGGTGTAGCCGGTCTTTACGAGACGGCTCTTGGGCTGCGCTGCAGCCACCTTGGCAGGACCGTCACCCTGTGCACGCTGCAACGCCTCGGCAGGAGTGAGCGTGCGTGCCCATGCCGGCATGGCGATGAGCACAGATGCTAAGAGTAAGAAATGTTTCATAAACGATAAGATATTGTTTATTAGATAAATATGATGTTATCTGATGGTTTTGCAGCCGGGCAATCCTTCGCGTATAAGGCGGTTGATGGCTGCGGTGTCAGTGGCAGCCACGGGGAGCTGGACTATGACCGTGGGGCGTGCATCGGGGATGAGATGCTGCATGACCTCTGATGGTGAGGGACTCTCGCTAAGCTTGGCATATGCCTCATAGGTGTAGTCGGTAAACCGGCTCTGACGAGTCAGCGGAATGGGCGCCAGCCAATATCCGTCAGCGAGCCGCACTGGCTGCGACTTGATGGCTGAGGGGGAAGGGATGTATATGACGGCACTGCCTGAGGGAGTGACCGAAACCGGGACATTATGCAGATAGGCATCGTCAGCCTTGAAAATAACCGAATATTCCGGCACATCGACAGTGGTGCCGGGTTTGATCGGGGCTGGAGTTTCGGTGATGCCGTCAACAGGAGCAGGAATATCAGTGAGCTGCGTCTGCTGAGTCTGCTTGGAGCTGTGGCAACTGCATGCGCAAACTGCCATGGCAAGAATCAACAATGTGGTATAAGTATGCAATGTGATATCAGTTTTTTAGAAAATTGTGATATTTAGAAGAGAGTGATAATCGCAAATATAGCGAAAAATCCATATTTTTTAATCTTTTTGATGCAATTTTTAGTGAAATCATGTCGTAAAGCGATATTTTTCGGTATATGTGCGTGATTTGGAGGAAAAATGAGGATATGATAGTGCGCCGCCACCTCTCCGAGGTGGATTTTGTGGATGTGTCTGATGTCCCCATGTACGTTCGCTGACGCTCCGTGCATGGGGTTACCGACAACTGGCACGTCTCCGACGTACCTTTCAGCAGTCTAATAATCATTAATGTGGGATGGTGTGGCAATCGCATGCATCAGCCCTGGCAGCTGACGCCACCGGCATATGATGGGGCATTTTAGACCACAAGCTTCACAAGCCTGACGACTTGCTTGCATGTGGCTACTACTCCCGCCGCGGCTATGCCGCGCCTTTACACATGCGAAATAATTCTCAAGTAAACATGAGAAAGGGGAGCTGCCAAACCGCTATATTGTAGGGACATGCCATGGCATGTCAGTAGATGAATCACTTGCTAAACGGCTATAAGACAGCATATTCAGACATGCCATGGCATGTCCCTACAGGGAGGGATATAAACGGAGGCATCCGCAGGAACGGGGGTAGACCTGTTTCTGCGGATGCGATGGGTATGGGAGGGGTTGTGGGGTTATTTGGCTTTGAGTTTGCGCTCAAGCTGACGCTCTATGGCGTCGAGTCCGAGGTCTATGGCTTCTTCGAAGGTGTCGGCTATCTTTGTGGCTACGAAATCCTCGTACTGGGGGACGGTGACCTTTATGGTAGCCTCTTTGTTCATCGAAGTCTCGGGCTTGACCACTTTGAGGGTGTAGTCAAAGATGGAGATGGCGGGATAGCGGCGCAGGAGCTTGTCGGATTTCTTGTTGATAAACTCTTCGAGAGCTGCCGATGTCTCAAAATGGATTGCTTTAATGTTAACTTCCATGGTTTAGTTCTCCTTTCTTGGTAAAGGCGCGCGGATGCGCTTGTTGGTAAATATGTTGTAGATCTCTGTGAGAGAGGTGGGTATATATCTGTGTGGTGGCAAGCGACTCATGCCCGAGCAACTGGCGCACGGCGGTCAGATCGGCACCGTGGTTGAGTAGGTCGGTGGCGCATGAGTGGCGCAATATGTGAGGCGACAGACGGGAGGCATGCGCCCGCCCTTCCAGGCTCTTATGGACTACCGACCAGACGAGCTGGCGATAGAGGGGCTGCCCATCGGGGCGCACAAACAGGGTGTCGGTAGAAGATATGCCTGTGGTCTCAAGCCTCAATGCCCTATAGCGGTCAATGGCTTCAGAGAGTTCTGCGCCGAAGGGTATGATGCGGTCCTTGTCACGCTTGCCATGGACTTTAAGCTCGCCACGGGCGGTATCGACATAGGAATCTTCAAGATCAACCAGCTCGCTGCAACGCATGCCGGTGGTGTAGAGCATCAGCATGATCAGATGGTCACGCACGGCTATAAAGTCGTCAACGGCGACCTCGTCATCAAGCAGGTGCTTCATCTCCGACTCGCGGATGTGTACGGGAAGCGGCTTTGAAAGTTTCGGGAGAATCAGCTCGGCGGCAGGATTAGACCTACGCCCATGCTTGTCGACGAGGTAACCGAAAAAAGTCCTCAGAGCCTGCACTTTGAGCCGTATGGTAGTCGGCTTAAGATTACGCTTGCCGAGAGCAAGCACCCACTGGCGGAGCTGATGCACAGTCACTTGGGCGAAATCGTCATCAGCTGCCGCTGCAGAGGAAATCCCCTCAGAGGCACGGCGGAAATCCATCCACTGGCTCAGATGCACCTCATAGGCATCCACAGTGTGGGGCGAGTAGCGGAGCTCGTGCCGCAGATAGTTGATAAATTCCTCGATCAGACGATTCATAAGCGGATGTGTTCAAAAGCGAATTTACCTTAAAGCCTGTGATTTTCCAAATAAATGGCGTGTAAAATTTTATTAAATTTGTATCATGAAAACTTCAGACCGACAATTCGGGCGAATAAGGAGGGAACAACGAACTGTCAGCGTGATGATAAGGCTTTATTGCCGCCATCACCACAGAAACGATGCGGACAAATGCGACTGTCAGGCTCTGGAGCAATATGCCCATGCCAGGCTCAGACACTGCCCTCACGGACACAGGAAACCATCGTGCCGCCGATGCCCCATACACTGCTACAGTCCCAAGATGAGGGAGCAGATGCGGGCAGTAATGCGCTGGAGCGGACCACGGATGCTGTGGCATCATCCGCTGATGGCACTGCGCCATCTTTGGGACGAGCATCGCAGATGACATACATATCAGTTTCATACTTTTATAACCGACACAGTGTCGGCATCGTTCACCCCACCGAGCAAAAAAAGGTGACGCACACCGCGTATGGGCAATGCGTCACCTGCAAGCTGGGAATGGAAGTTAATCGGCATGTGGCAGCCTTAGTGCCGACACACGCCGATGGGTTGAGGCAGACGGTTATTCGTCTGCCTGATGCTTTTCGGCGTACTCCTTGAGCAGTTTTTCCTGCACATCGGAGGGCACGAGTTCGTAGCTGGCAAATTTCATCGTGAACGACGAACGGCCGCCAGTGATGGAGCTGAGGGCTGTAGAGTAGCTCGACATCTCTTTGAGGGGCACTTTGGCAGAAATCTTCTCAAAACCGTTTTCGCTCGACATGCCCATGATGATGGCGCGGCGTCCCTGAAGGTCGCTCATGACATCGCCCATGACATCGGCTGGCACCATCACGTCCACATCATATACAGGCTCCAGAATCTTGGGACCAGAGTTGCGGAACGCCTCGCTGAATGCGTTGCGACCCGCCAGGCGGAACGAGATTTCATTGGAGTCTACCGGGTGCATCTTGCCGTCGTAGATGCAGACGCGCACGTCACGCGCATAGCTGCCTGTGAGAGGACCCTGCTCCATGCGGTCCATAAGACCCTTGACGATGGCAGGGATGAAACGGGCATCGATGGCACCGCCGACGATGCAGTTGCACACCACGAGCTTTCCGCCCCAGTCAAGGGGTATCTCCTGGGTGTCGCGGACGTTCATCTTGAACTCCTGATTGCCGAAGCGGTAGGTGTCAGGTGCCGGCATGCCTTCGGTATAAGGCTCTACGATGAGATGCACCTCGCCAAACTGACCGGCACCTCCGCTCTGCTTCTTGTGGCGGTAGTCGGCACGCGCAGCCTTGGTGATGGTCTCGCGATATGGAATCTTGGGCTCTTCGAAGAGGATGGGGAGCTTGTCATTGTTTTCCACGCGCCACTTGAGGGTGCGGAGATGGAATTCGCCCTGACCCTTGAGGATGGTCTGCTTGAGTTCCTTTGACTGCTCAATGACCCAGGTGGGGTCCTCCTCGTGCATGCGCTGGAGTATGCCGGCGAGCTTCTCGGCATCGCTCTCCGTGACAGGGCGCACGGCACGGGAATACTTGGGCGCGGGATACTTGATGAAGTCAAAGCGGTATTCGCAGCCCTTGGCATTGAGAGTGTTGCCAGTGCGGACATCCTTTAGCTTGACAGTCGCGCCGATATCGCCTGCACAGAGCTTGTCAACAGGGGTTTTGATCTGACCGCATACGCAATATATCTGAGCCAGACGCTCCTTGGAGCCGCGATCCATGTTGTCAAGGTCATCGCCAGCTTTCAGTGTGCCTGACATCACCTTGAAGTAGCTGACTTCGCCGATGTGAGGCTCTACGGTGGTCTTGAACATATAGATGCTGAGGGGACCGTTGCTGTCAGGCTTCACTTCCTGACCCTCGGTATCCACCGGAGCAGGCATATCTTCAACGAAAGGCACCACATTGCCGAGGAACTCCATCATGCGGCGCACACCCATGTCCTTGAGGGCACTGACGCAGAACACCGGATAGATGGAACGATCCATAAGTCCCTTGCGTATGCCCTCGCGCATCTCGTCCTCGGTGAGGTGTCCCTGCTCGAAAAATTTTTCCATGAGGGTCTCGTCATTTTCGGCAGCGGCTTCCACGAGTTGCTGATGCAGTTCGCGGGCATGTTCGAGCTGGTCGTCGGGGATATCTTCGATGACAGGCACACCGCCATCAGGTCCCCATGAGTACTTCTTCATCAGCAGCACGTCGATGAAAGAGTTGAAGCCCGGACCGCTCTGGAGCGGATACTGGATGGCGATGACTTTCTTGCCGAAGATCTCGCGCATCTGCTCTATCACGTTTTCATAGTCAGCCTTCTCGCCGTCAAGCTGGTTGATGGCGAAGATGACAGGCTTCTTAAGCGAGGCGGTGGTGCGGAATATATTCTGGGTGCCCACTTCCACGCCATACTGGGCGTTGACCAAGATGACACCTGTATCCGTCACATTGAGAGCCGTGATGGCATTGCCCACGAAGTCGTCGCCTCCGGGGCAGTCGATCACATTGAGCTTCTTGTTGAGAAACTCGGCATAGAATACGGTAGAAAAAACTGAGTAACCATATTCCTTCTCTACAGGAAAATAGTCACTCACGGTGTTTTTGGCATCGATGGTGCCACGGCGTTTTATCACTCCACACTCATAGAGCATCGACTCTGTGAGTGTGGTTTTACCCGAGCCCTTGCCTCCAAGCAGGGCGATGTTTTTGATTTCGTTGGTTTGGTAGACCTTCATGGTGTTAAGGTATTATAGGTAAGAAATGGTAAGGTTAGTCAGTCATGTAGATGAACTGAGCGCAAAATAGTAAAAAAAATCGTCAATCGTATCAAAAAACAGATGTTTTCCAACACATTTTGACGATTAAGTGAATTTCAGAGTCTCAGAAGCCTACCAGACCGCCTGTTTCCACCGCCGCGGCAAAGCCCGATACACCGCATCAATAAGTTTTGGCGCCCACAAATTCTTAAACCACGTCAGCACCCACGAAGCCGCCCACAGCCCCACGAACGATGCCGCATACATCAGCAGCGACTCGCACAGGGGATGAGAAAGGAAGAAACGATTTTGAAATTCATATATATAATTATACCATGCATGACTCTCCTGCAACAAGTAACATCCTAACGAAGCGGATGCCAATGAATTTATAAATCGGATATGGAAAGATATACGAGTAAACATGAGGAATATTACCACTGAACCTACGAAACAAAACAGATTAATATAGCTTGCAGAATAATATATCCCCGGATATTGACCAAAAATCACTTTGAATATATCCGAACCATTGATAACACTACAGCTTATTGCAATAGCAATAAGCCACCACGATGATATCTTATAAAAAGGATTATCAACTTTAATCCAGTATCCAGTGATATACAGCAATATAAACTGCGGCACTTCATAGCCACGAGCTACTGCATAATCATGTACTACACCTGCATATAGACAGTAACATAATGCTACAAGCACAATACTTCGCAATTGGATTTTAGATGCGTTTTTAAGTCCTATATTTATCACTGGTGCAAAAAAATATAGAATAAAATAGCAACTTATAAACCAATACATTCCAGTAGGTCTAAACAGAACGGTTCTGAACAAAAGAAGGTCCGAGGCATTAAATCCATGTAAATACCACCCAATCGCACATTTAAACGACACATCTGCCAACCCAAAGAATACGACAGTGATGGCAAGTGACAGAAATGACCGCCAGCGCACCTTTATGCCATAATATCCCGATATAAGCACAAATAAATTAACACCATAGAATATAAATGAATTTCTAAAGCCAAGCCCTTCTGTCATCAATTTGTGAGGAGTGCCAACCACAACGAAATGGTGGATAAGTATCATTGACATGGCTATGATGCGGAGAAGTTCCATAGAACTGTCACGCGATTTCTTAACTGAGGTTGACAGAGGAATGTGTTGTTTACCCCCCCCCATTGCAATTGTGTGATTATCAGGTAGTTGCATTAATTATAGTTTTAACGATATGGATTTAACCGTACTTTCAATGATATGACATATTCTTATTCGAAAATGACATATGTTGCAAAATTAATCATAACCGTCTATCAATCCAAGACATTAAGTGAGGAATAACTGAAACGTATATACGATGATATGGAATATAGATCATTTGCAATATGTGAACTTTACCAGACAGTCTGTTTCCACCGCTCGGGCAAAGCCTGGCATATCGCATCGATAAGTTTTGGCGCCCACAAATTCTTAAACCACGTCAACACCCACGATGCAACCCAAAGCCCCACGAAAGATGCCGCATACATCAGCAGCGCCTCAGCAAAAGGATGCGACAGGAAGAATTTCTCCTGCAACTCATATAGAACTCCATATCCTAAACGTCCTTCTTGCAACAAATAGCAACCGAAAGACGCCCCTGCAATTGTATTAACGAAACGATTGCTGAACGACAGCCTTGTAAAAAGCAAGAATATGGCAATTGAACCAGCATAACAAAAAAGGTTGATATAACTTAATGAATAACGCAATCCCGTATGTGAGCCGATAAGCAAGGTCAAAATGTCCGATCCACTGATCACACTGCACAGCAATACAGCGACACCTAACTGCCATGCAGGCACTTTTGCAAATGGCTCAGTTGTTTTAATCCAAAATCCTGTAATATACAGAAGCATAAACTGAGTTACGGTATATCCTAAATCTATGGCATAATCAAACACCAATCCTCCATAAACACTATAGCACAAGACAATGACAACTATGGTGCGGAGCTGAACTTGCGTGGCATTTTTCAATCCTATGTTGATAACTGGAGCAAACATATATAAGACCATATAGCAACTAACAAACCAGTACATCTTAAATGGTACCAGCAAGGCTTCCTTCAAGACATCCAATCCAAATACCGTGCAACCATTGGCATACCAAGATCCCGTTGTTGTTAATAAAGCATCTATTATCACAAAAAACATCACCGTTATAATCAGAGACAGAAACGACTTCCAACGTACCTTAATGCCATAATACCCCGATATCATCACAAAAAGATTGACTCCATAGAATACAAACGAGTTCTGAAATCCCAAACCTTGTACATAGATATCATAAGGAGAGCCATGGGCTACAAAATGGTGGATTAGAATCATCGACATAGCTACGATACGCAGCAGCTCCATCTGGCTGTCACGTACTTTTGGCGTATTGAGAGCAGCAGATTGTTGTTTACAATCCTCTATTGCAATTATATGATTCATGGCATTTTATAAACTATGTTATTTCATTATGTTTTCTGGCGGCGGATGATGCCGGTGAATGTGCGACCTGAGTTGATGCCGAGGCGGCGCGCCGAGAAGTATTGGCGGGGATTGCAACGGGTGCAGTCTATGGGACCTTGGATGGCTGCCTCAGGGACGCCATGCGCTGCCAGCTGCGAACGGACATAGCCGGGGAGGTCTACATGGGGCTTGGTGCCATAGTCCCTGCTGACAAAATCATCGGGGAACAAGGCTGCTACCTCCTCCCCCACTTCAAAACATGACTGGCATATGCAGGGACCGATAAATACTTTGGTTTCTGAAAGCGACGCTCCGTAGGCAGTCATCGCGTCAAGAGTGTTGTCAACAATGCCAGCTAACGCTCCGCGCCAGCCTGCATGGGAAGCAGCAATCAGCCCTGAAGAGGCATCTGCCATCACGACTGGAACACAGTCAGCTGTGGAGACACCTATGGCTACATCAGACAATCCTGTCACAACAGCGTCAACACCATCAGGCGATAAGGCTCCGCCTATAAGCACTGCCACATCGGCAGAATGAATCTGCCGAGGCACCACTAACGCATCCGCTCCGATGCCGAGCCGACGGCACACCTCCTCACGCGAGGCACGGACATGCGCAGGGTCATCGTGGACGTAATGGCACACATTTATGCCCGAATAAGAATCCGAGATATCCACCCGTCCACGGGTGACTACAAAAGCCTCTATGCCATCTCCGAGCGGATAGGTAGTGATTATTTGTTCCATTGTCAGTGCAAAGTTAGAGTTTTTTGGGTACATTTGTATTCTGATATTATATATAAGCATACATGATTATGAGCGAGTACATCATTGAACCTGCCAGAATGTCCGATGCACCGGCGATAGCCGATGCCATAATTGCAGCCATAACGCCAGAACTGTGCGTGGAGCTTCTCGGCGATGACACCCACGGCATAGAGGATGTGCATGCCATGTTTGTAGCACTCGCCAAGCGGGAAGATTCGCAGTATTCCTACCACAACACACTTGTGGCAAGGTCAGCACAAGGGAGACCCATAGGAGTGCTCGTCAGATATGACGGTGCGGATCTGTACCGCCTACGCAAAGCATTCGTAGAAGAACACCGACAGCACATAGGCAAAATCGACGAGTCGGCCATCCCTGACGAGACCGACGCCTCGGAAATCTATTTAGACACCCTCGCCGTGCTACTGGAGTGCCGTGGCAAAGGCATCGCATCGGCTCTGATAGCCGAGGCAGCGAAGCGCGCACAGACTACCGGCAAGCCTCTCGGACTGCTGGTGGACAAGCATAACGCCAATGCACGGAGGCTGTATGAGAAGACGGGATTCCGATGCGTGGGTGAACGCTTCTTCCTCAACGAGCTGATGGATCACATGCAGATGTAAGGAGACCGCTAAACAACCGCTAAAAACATATATAATCTTTTGACTTATCATGCAAGCGACCGAAAACGACAATACAACCACACTGACCGCCGACGAGCGGCGGCAGCTGCCGGGTCTCTACCGCCAGCTGCTCCGTCACACCGCTGCGGTGGCTGAGGCTGACGATGCCTCCCGGTTGAGGCATCTAATAGGCAGACTGGTCAACGAAACCGAAATCAAGCGCACACCGTTTGGCTTCCATCCGATCATACGCAACCTGACCACAGCCATATCGCTGTGTGAGCATATATCGCCTGACCGCAACATGATTGTTGCGATGGTGCTGTTTACGCTCCGCCAGCAAACAGACGGCTTCAATGCCGACATCGCCGCCGAGTGGGGCGAAGATGTCGCCAATCTTGTGGAAGGACTCATCAAGGTCACGGGACTATACGGTCACGGGGCAGCTGTGGCGAGCGACAATTTCCGCAATCTGCTGCTGACATTTGCCCGCGACATCCGTGTCATAATAATCATGATCGTGGACCGCTTCGAGCTAATGAAAGCCATCAACCACCATCCCAACGACCGCATGGTGCAGGAGATGGCTTTTGAGGCTCTCTACCTCTACGCGCCCCTCGCCCACCGACTCGGACTTTACGCCATCAAGGGGCAGCTGGAAGACCTGTCGCTCAAATACACCAACCGCGCCACCTTCACCGACATAGCCCGCAAGCTCAAGGAGACCAAGAAGGTGAGGGACGAATACATAGCGTCGTTTATCGACCCTTTGAAACGACAGCTTGACGAGACCGGGCTGAAATATGAGATCAAGGGGCGCACCAAGTCTATATATTCCATCTGGAACAAAATCAAGAAACAGCACCACGACATCGATGAAATCTATGACCTCTTTGCCATACGCATCATCATAGACACGCCGCTTCGCAAGGAGAAAAGCGACTGCTGGCTGGCATACTCGGTGGTGACGGAGATGTACCAGCCCAATCCATCAAGACTCAAAGACTGGCTGTCGATACCCAAAAGCAATGGCTACGAGTCGCTGCATATCACCGTCAAGGGACCTCTGAACCGCTGGGTGGAGGTGCAGATACGCACACGCCGTATGGACCTGATAGCCGAAAAAGGTCTCGCCGCCCACTGGAAATACAAGGGGGGCAAGGCTGAGGAAGGGCTTGACTCGTGGATGAACAACATACGTGACATCCTCGAGAGCGGCGAGAGCGGTCCGATGCAGCTGATGAAGAACATCTCCATGGACCTGTATGACAAGGAGGTGTTCGTATTCACCCCCAAGGGCGACCTCTACAAGTTGCCTATGGGCGCCACCGTCCTTGACTTCGCTTTCAACATCCACTCCGGTCTCGGATGCCGGTGCACGGGGGGCAAAGTCAACGGCAAGGTATGCAAGCTCAACCACCGCCTCAACAGCGGCGACACCGTGGAAATCCTCACCGCCCCCAACCAGGCTCCCAAGCAAGACTGGCTCAACTTCGTGGTCACCGGCAAAGCCCGCAGCAAAATCCGCCAGACGCTCAACGAGGCAGCCAACCGCAACGCCGAGCTCGCCAAGGAGATGCTGCAACGCCGATTTAAAAACCGCAAGCTCGAGCTGGAAGAGCCGGTGCTGATGCGCACCATCAAGAAACTCGGCTACAAGACTGTCACAGAGTTTTACAGTGCGATAGCCGCTGAAAAGCTTGACATAGAAGAGGTTATCAGCGAATATGATGCCACCATCCGGCGCACGGAGACAGCCGTAGAGACCCGCAGCGCGGGAGAGTTTATACTTGATTCAAAATCAGATGCCGACAGTGACACCGGAGGGTCATCGGACATCCTGATAATCGGAGGCAAGAACCTCAAGGGCATCAACTACAAGCTCGCCAAATGCTGCAACCCTATCTATGGCGATACAGTGACAGGCTTCATCTCCTCGGAAGGAGTAGTGAAAGTGCACCGGTCCGACTGCCAGAATGCCATGCATCTTGCCGAACGATACCCCTATCGCATCATCACCACACGCTGGGCAGGCGAAGGGAGCGACGTGCAGTTTGGCGCGACCCTCCGTGTAATCGGTCACGATGACATCGGCATCGTCACCAACATCACCTCCATGATATCCAAAGAGAAAGGCGTGCTCCTGCGCAACATCTCCATCGATGCACATGACGGCATATTCCAGGGCTACTTAGTGGTCGGAGTCAACGACACCCGCACCCTCAACAATCTCATAAAGAAAATCAAGACCGTAAAAGGTGTAAAAGATGTACAACGCAACAATTAAAACGCTCATAGCCGCTTTCCTTGCCATGGCGGCACTATATGTCACTTCATGTGGCGGCGACAATCAGGTCAAAACGGCACAGTCAATGCTGGAACGCGCACGGACTGCTGCCAACATGGGGCAATATGAGGCAGCCAAACTGCTTCTTGACTCCATAGACTCGGTATGCCCGAAAGCTGTAGATGTGCGCCGCGAAGGCATGAGCCTGATGGCAACGGTGCGCGAGGGATTGCTCAACGCACAGATTGCACAGACCGACTCGCTGCTCGCTGTAGCACAATTGCGAGGAGATTCGCTGCAACAGCGACTCTGCAAGGTCGAAAATCCTATAGAGCCATACTTTGTAGTGACCAATCTGGGTACAGTGACTCAAGGACTCGATCCGCGTCTGATGCCTGACGGCACATTATATATACTGTCGCGTCTATCATCCCCAAAAATCCGACATACCTCCGTAAGCCTATCCGCTCCTGACGGCACATCAGCCGCCACCGCTTCCATCCCGCGTGACGGCGAACGCAACGACGACACCGGCGGCATCGAGACGATAACATTCATCGGCACGGATGCCGACACCATCGGAGCATTTGTCCATGCCCATATCGGCATCCCTCTCACGCTGAGATTCGTCTCATCCAACCGCAAGACCACTGAAATGCCCCTGCCACAAAAACAGGCGCAGGCGATCGCCGCAGCCTATGGCTACGCCGACAACATACGCCAGCGCAAAATCCTCAACATCCGCCGCCGCGCCTTAGAGGAACAACTCGGCCTCAACCGCTCCCAGTCAGCCTCCCTCCGTTAATTCCACCCCAATATCAGGTACAACACACTGTGAACCAATCGATTACCCCCACGAAATATTTCACTTGACTGGATTTGCGGACTTTTGATTTGCTATATAATCGTAATGCATATCGCACAATTGATTCCATCACTTCTATCTCCATGTATAATGTTTATAGGCGAAAAAGTACTCTTTATGTTCATGCCCTGGTTCTTCTTCAAGGCAGGTCTGTTTTATAAGAGTGCATCGCTATCATCTGTGGTTTCTAAATCATTCCATCGGTTGTTAGTCCCATGGATAATATTCGGATTAATAGGACTTATAATCTGGATTGCCGTCGGATATCTAATGGAGACACCAACCATCAGAGAAATAGTGAATCTACGCAGGATTTTATTAATAACAGCCTTTGAATTTGGACTACCCGGAAATCCCCCCTTATGGTTTCTAATCGCTTTATTTTCTTGTCAGGTATCTACTATATTTTTGCAACGGATCTTGCATATTAAACCGATTGTCATAGCACTGGTTTTCCTATTGATGGCTTTCCTTTTTAAATTCTACATCCTTGATGATTTCATTCCATACACTTGGCTTAGTGTATTGACCGGACTGGTTTTTTTCGGTGCCGGCAGCATCTTACGAGATTATCAATACTCGTCCCGTTTCGCTGCTGCTGTCGGCATTCTTATAGTCATACTTTACGCTTACGACGATACTTTCGTAGAGATGCGTACAAACGGACTACTGGTTTCCACTCAGTCAGGATATATCCTTTACTTCATACGTGCACTATGCGGTATCATTTTATTGAATTTTATTTCTGATAAGTTAAACAAAAGGTATCTGAGCCAGAGTATACTGACTAATATTGGCAAGAATTCAATGGGTTATTACGTGTGGCATTTCCCCATAATTACAGTAATGACATATGTAACGTCCTCAATACAAGACCGTGTTGTCGCTTTTACCTTTTCAATCATCGCAATAATCATAGCACTTCCTGCTCTTGATTATATTACAAGACGCTATTGGCCCGAGGCATTGGGGCTTAAGCGTGACAGAAAGCGCATGACCGCGCCCGATTCGCTGCCCTAACCACATGATTAACCTTTTCACAATTCAAAATAGTTGAAATGAGCGCGTACCTCACTATAAATCAGCCAATTACCCCCCCCCGAAACACATTCCGCAATTTATCTCTTGACTGGATAAGTGGCATATTGATGATAAAAATCATCCTAATGCACATGAAACCATCTTTTGACATCGCATGGTTTCACGACCTCAATCGTTTTCTCGGATATATATTGTTCATGTTCATGCCATGGTTTTTCTTTAAAGCAGGCATGTATCATAAATCCACGTCTTTCCGTGAATGCGTCAGGTCATCAGCAAAAAGGCTGCTCCTTCCGTGGGTAATATCCGGTGTTTTCGGACTGGTGGTATCCTACCTTACAATAATGGGGCATGCGCATGACACCATCAAATTTCTATGCGACAGCATGCGCACCGTAGCTATTGCACTTGCCATGCCAGGCAATCTGGCGTTATGGTTTCTGATAGCACTATTCGCGTGTCGTATCCTGGCATCGACTGCCAGGATATCAAATTTGAAATACGCCTATGCCACGGCTATCATCGGGCTTCTCTTAGCTTTTTCATTGCACGAATCTCCACCTGTGCTATGCGGTTCACCGATGGTCTTTCCAGCCATATTCATGGCAATATTTTTTTATACTGCTGGCTACATCCTCAAATCCAGCCAACGCGGCAGACTGTTAGCAATGGTCGCAGCAGTTATTCTTGCCGGATTATGCATAATCGACCACAGCATATTGGATATGCGCACCAACGGCATCAGCAATTCATCGTTGGATTATGTATTATTTTACCCACGAGCATTATGCGGGATAATTGTCTTTAATTATATCGCCTCTCTGTTACCGGCGGCATATCTCAGCAAGAGCATTTTTACATACGTAGGGCGCAACTCCATGAGCTATTATGTCATGCATATGCCGCTCATACTGTTGTGCAAAATCTTGTCCTATCAGATTCCAGACCTGTCTGTCGAAAATGAGTTGTTTATGACGCTCGGCATCTTGACTGTGGCGCTTCCCATACTGGATAGGACATTGCGAAGATACTGTCCAGAGGCACTCGGGCTTAAGCGTGACAGGAAACGCATGACTGCGCCGGATGAGTTGCCATAAGTACACGAAAGAGCACATCAAATAGACATTTTGTGGTTATACATGAATTTTTATTGGCATTTTGCTATATAATTATAAATTTTGATGTATATTTGCAATCAGATAACGGAAAATAATGGCACAAACGATTATTCATCCTGTCTGACAATCATCAACCGCAAAAAGTCTTATTAATTATGTGTGGTATAGTTACAGTGTTTGAGACCGGCGGAGACCAGCAGAGCCTCCGCCCCGAAATCCTGAAAATGTCAAAGAAAATACGTCACCGCGGACCTGACTGGTCGGGCATATACTGCGGACGTAACGCCATACTTGCCCATGAACGTCTGTCAATCGTTGACCCCGAGAGCGGCGGCCAACCGCTAAAGACTGACGACGGCAAGGTAATCTTAGCCGTCAACGGCGAGATTTACAACCACCGCGAGCTGCGCAAACGCTATGAGGGGAAATATAACTTCCTGACCGGCAGCGATTGCGAGGTAATCCTGGCACTGTACCGCGACAAAGGGGCGGATTTCCTTGAGGAACTCAACGGCATCTTCGCTTTCGCGCTCTATGACGAGGAAAACGACTTCTATATGGTGGCACGCGATCCGATAGGTGTCATACCCCTCTATATGGGCACGGATGCCAAGGGTCGCAAATACTTTGCCAGTGAACTAAAGGCTCTGGAGGGAGTGTGTGACGTAATCGAGCCGTTTCTCCCCGGACATGTCTATAACAGCCGCACAGGCGAGATGCGCCGCTGGTACAACCGCGACTGGGAGACCTATGATGCCGTCAAGGACAATACCACCTCAATACCCGAGCTGCGTCAGGCACTTGAAGATGCCGTCAAGCGTCAGCTGATGAGCGATGTGCCCTACGGTGTGCTGCTTTCGGGCGGACTGGATTCATCCATTATCTCCGCGGTTGCCGCCAAGTATGCCCCTAACCGCATCGAGGCAGACGGACAGACCACAGCATACTGGCCACGTCTGCACTCCTTTGCCGTAGGGCTCAAAGGTGCTCCCGATCTTGCCGCCGCTAAAAAGGTGGCAAATCATATAGGCACCGTCCACCACGAAATCAACTACACAGTGCAGGAAGGACTCGATGCCATACGCGATGTCATATATTTCACCGAGACCTATGATGTAACCACCATACGTGCTTCAACACCAATGTATCTTCTCGCCCGCGTCATCAAGTCGATGGGCATCAAGATGGTGCTGTCAGGCGAAGGTGCTGACGAGATTTTCGGCGGCTACCTCTACTTCCATAAGGCACCAGATGCACGGGCATTCCACGAAGAGACGGTGCGCAAGCTATCCAAACTACACCTCTACGACTGCCTCCGCGCCAACAAAGCCCTGTCGGCATGGGGTGTAGAGGGACGTGTGCCGTTCCTCGACAAGGAGTTTCTCGATGTGGCGATGCGCCTCAACCCCGCAGACAAGATGGCAGGGCCGCAGAAGATGGAAAAATGGGTGCTCCGCAAGGCATTTGAAGACATGCTGCCCCACTCGGTAGCATGGCGGCAGAAAGAGCAGTTCAGCGACGGCGTAGGCTATTCGTGGATTGACTCACTCAAAGAGATAACCTCATCGCAGGTCACTGACGAAATGATGAAAAACGCCGCACGGCGCTTCCCCATCAATACCCCCATGAACAAGGAGGAATACTACTACCGTACCATCTTCGAGGACCATTTCCCATCAGCCACAGCGGCAGCCTGCGTGCCATCCGTCCCCTCCGTGGCATGTTCCACAGCCGAAGCCCTCGCCTGGGACGCCTCCTTCCGCAACCTCAACGACCCTTCTGGCAGAGCCGTCAAAAGCGTACACACCGCCGCCTACTGACCCACCTGGCGTATATACGCTGCGTCCAGTCAAGCAAAGAGCATCGTCTACCTGTAGGGACATGCCATGGCATGTCACCAAACGCCAATCACATTTTCCCTATATGCCGCAAGCTGACATGCCATGGCATGTCCCTACAAACAACCCACCAATTATGATTTAACGGGCTATTTTAAACTATAAAAAACATGCTGTAAAACATGTTTTTGCAAAACTTAACAGATGCGTTAAAATCGCGCCCTCAGATATGCGAGGGCGCGATTTTTCTTTGTCCTGACTTGCTAAGTTGGTGACTGTGAGGATGCTATATTTTGCCATATCTGTAGAAATGCGTACCTTTGCGCCAGCAAAAGATGATAGGTCTGTACACTGACTGTCACGATTGGCCGAAAATCGGCAACCATTTTGAAAACCGTTTTTTCTCATTTTACACATAAGATTTTCAAAATTGGTGATGTGAAACGAATTAACCCATGACATGATAAGGACATTAAAGATTACTGCTCTTTTTGCTGTTATCACACTTACTCTCGCTGCCCACACCTCACGAATGGTTGATGCAGCCCCCGGACAGATAGCTCCCGACATCGAGCTTAAAGCCTCAACAGAAACAACCGACGATTCCACTGCCTCCTCATTCTTCATCTCCGACCTCAAAGGCGAGTACGTACTAATCAACTTTTGGTCTACCACCGATGCCGCATCACGCGTAGCCGCCGGCACATATGACCAGCTGATGAAAACCAACGATTTCGGCGGACGCCTCAACCTCCTCAACCTCAACTTTGACGGCAACGCAGCTCTCTTTGATGCTGTCGTCCGCCAGGACGGTCTTGACACCGCGATGCAATACCACCTCTCCGGCGAAGCCGCCGACGAAGTAGCAAAGACCTACCACCTCGACCAAGGTTACCGCGCCATCCTCATCGACCCCAACGGCAAGATCGTAGCCGTCAACCCCACCCCCGCCGACATCACCACCCTCGTCAGCTAAACAGTCCCATCAACCAACCGCATACCCCAAGGGAGCCCGACACCCCAAGTCCGGCCCCCTTTCGTCATATCTATCAGCCAACATCGCCGATTATTACTTGCCAATATATTTTGAGTTAGTAGTTTTTTTCTTAATTTTGCAATGCTGACATCTCTATTCCAATGCTCTACGCCAGTCACGGGCTGTCAACGGGTTATGAGGGAAGGGACGATGCAAAGACATACATTTAAAAGCGTTTATCAGGCGCTTGATTCTTGACAGCTTAGAATCTCGCAAATTCCAAACATCATGGTCAAGGATGAAGCAGCGCGATGAATGCCCCTGGATATGTGACCGCAGATGTTCGATGTCCGACAACCTCCGCGAGGAAGTTCGTTTGGTCATGGACTATTAATCTGTTGCATATACTGGCGTGGGCTTCTGCGTTGCTCGTTCTCTACTATGATGGGCAATGCGAGAGCCTTAAGCTGTGGAGACGAGCAATGGATACAGACTCCCGCGCTTTTTGCATATATGCACCTATCACCAAACCAATCTGATCCGAGGGGGGATGCAGCACCACATCAGCTGTAGCAATTACGAGCTTCTGCGAGCGTTAAGCGTGATCCCGACAGAAAAAATACACCTGTGCAGTTCATTTTGCTGTAATAGCTACAGGGTTAATTTCTGATATGGTACATTCAGAAATCTATAAACGGTAGGATATAATATGGAGAGGGTGGCAGAGCGTCAAGTTGAGACTGTCAAACATCAGAGGCGGAAGGGGATGGGGAGGACGTAGTGGACGGGGACTGCCTGGTCTGAGACTACGGCGGGGATCCAGCGGGGCATTGATGAGATGACGCGGACGGCTTCGCGGTCAAGGGATGCTTCGACGCTGCGTATGACCTGCACGTCGCTTACGGTGCCGTCGCTGGAGATTGTGAAACTGCACAACACGCGACCAGAGATGCCGTTTTCATAGGCTTCCTGCGGATATTCACGGTGGGCATTTATATACTTGAGCAATCCTCGTTCACCGCCGGGGAAGCGGGGCTCTTCGTCGACAAACCACAGGTCGTAGACCTGCTGTGGCGTGGCTTCGGGATGAGAAGCCGGCTCTGCCGGCTGAAGTTGTACGCGTGTGGCAGAGCCCCGGTGATGCTGCCTCTTCTGAGCCGAAAGAGATAGGGATGTGACGAATATTGTCGCTAATACCAGTGATATGGAGAGATAGTGGCGTGTGAGCATTAACGTTGATGATAATTTTTGGTGAAGCAAAAATATAACTAAAGCCTAACTTGTGCAAATCCCCCTCCCCTATTTTGATATAGTTTATCATCGTTTTAGCTTTATTAAAGCAAAACCTCCGTAAATACAGCGTCATTTATTGGGTGACAGTTATACGATTATGCCACCTATTCGCGTTAAACAATAAGGTGGGCTTTGCCCTATACCCCATTTCACCAATCCACATAACAACGAACATTTCACCTCGTGAGTTTCAATAGACCTTTCAGTCATCATCTTTTACGTCTGCATGTGTGGGCGGCTTTTGCTCTCATTGCACTCTCTCCCCTCGTTGCCACTGCCCAGGAATCCAATTCTGCATACGATTTCCTCAATGTCACATCATCAGCCAAAGCCTATGGTCTTGGTGGAGTCAACATATCCACCATCGGTGCCGGCATCGACATGATAGAGCAGAATCCCGCCTTGCTGGGACCCGAACTCGGTATGGCTGCATCTGCCAACTACACCCGGTGGCTCGGCAGCAGCAACTTCGCCGGCGCGAAATTCGCACACCCCATCAATGACCGCATGGCTTATGCCGTCGGACTACAGTATTACGGTTATGGAGACTTTGAGGGCTACAACGAGTGGGGCATCTCCACGGGCAAGTTCAATGCCCAGGATGTCAATTTCTTCGGCACGCTGAGCCATGACTTCACCGACCGCCTGCGAGGCGGAGTGACTGCCAAGGTCATCTACAGCGGTTATGAGGAATACACCGCGTGGGCAATGGCTGCCGACCTCGGCATCAACTACTACGATGACGAACATGACCTGTCACTCTCGGCTGTAGTCACCAACCTCGGCGGACAGATCAAACGCTTCACCGACAGCTATGACCGATTGCCCATCGACGTGAGACTCGGATGGTCGCAACGGTTTGGCTCCTTCCCGGTCAGATGGTCTGTGACCGCATGGAATCTGACCAAATGGAAACTCCCCTTTTACGACATCAACAATGACGAAGGCGAGCATGGCGAACTGGTGCTCAAAGACAAATTCATGACCAATCTTTTCCGCCATCTGATATTCTCTGCCGACCTTTGCTCATCCGACCGTTTTTACATATCTTTGGGCTATAATTACAAAGCGCGCACCGACATGGCTACCTATGACCGCAACTTCTTTTCGGGTCTCTACCTCGGAGCCGGAGTCACAGCAGGCATGTTCGGGGTCAATGTAGCGTTCGCACAGCCCCATTCCGGAGGCGCAACCCTTATGCTCAACATCTCCACCGACCTTTCAAAATTCCTGAAACAATGACCACACCCCGACTCACCATAGCAATAGACGGATACTCGTCATCGGGCAAGAGCAGCATGGCGCGCCAGCTTGCCAGCACCCTTGGCTACCGCTACGTCGACAGCGGAGCGATGTACCGCGCCGTGACCCTCGCAGCCATGCGCCATGGAGCCATCAACTCTGACGGATCCGTCAACCAGGAGTCTCTCTGCATCATACTCCCTGGCATACATATAGATTTTGCAACCGAGGAGGGGCGGCAGTTCACACTCCTCAATGGCGAGAATGTCGAGAGCCAGATACGCAGCATGGAAGTGTCGTCACACGTAAGCGCAGTAGCTGCCCTCGGCATGGTCCGCAAAGCGATGGTAGCTCTGCAGAAATCCTACGGCACCGAAGGCGGCATCATCATGGACGGCCGTGACATCGGCACAGCCGTGTTTCCTAATGCCGAAATAAAGATTTTTGTCAATGCCTCAGCTGAGACACGCGCTCGCCGCCGTTATCTGGAGCTACAGGCTAAAGGTGACACAACCACGACATATGCCGAAGTGCTCGACAATGTGGTCAGCCGCGACCATATCGATGAAACCCGCGCTGAAAGCCCGCTGCGCAGGGCTGCTGATGCCATAGACCTTGACAACTCCGACATGACCATCGAGCAGCAAAACCAGTGGCTCTTAGATCTGTACAACCGCACAATAACCCGGCTTAAAGCATGAGCGTCAGGATAGAAATAGATCCAGGATCCGGATTCTGCAACGGGGTTGTCAGCGCGATACGCAAAGCCGAGGCTGAACTCGAAAAAGGCGGTACACTCTACTGCCTCGGCGATATCGTCCACAACAGCGACGAGGTGGAGCGCCTACGCGCCAAGGGGCTTGTGACCATCACCCACGAAGATCTGCATAATCTGCATAATGCCCGTGTGCTGCTTCGCGCCCACGGCGAACCGCCCTCAACCTATGAACTTGCGCGCCGCAACGGCATAGAAATCATAGATGCAACATGCCCTGTAGTGCTCGCGCTGCAACGCCGCATCAAGCAGTGCCACGATACACGCCAGGATGGATGCCGCATAGTCATCTACGGGAAAACCGGACATGCCGAAGTCAACGGTCTTGTCGGACAGACCGATGGAGATGCCATAGTGGTGGAATCCGAAGCCGACATTGACAAAGTACCTACAGACCGTCCTATCGAACTGTACTCACAGACCACCAAATCTATCGGGGGACTGCGGGAAATATCGGCTGCCATCAGTGCACGTCTCACACCCGACACCACATTGCAGACCCATGACACCATATGCCGTCAGGTCAGCAACCGCGTGGACAACCTGCGGCAGTTTGCCCGACGCCATGATGTGATACTGTTTGTCAGCGGAGCCAAGAGCAGCAACGGCAAAATACTGTATAACGAATGTCTCGCCGTCAATCCACGCACTCATCTTATCAGCAACGCATCGCAGATAGATTACAGCTGGTTTGACGGAGCTCAGTCAATAGGTATCTGTGGAGCTACTTCCACTCCACGATGGCTGATGGAACAGGTACGCGACAGCGTTTCGGTTATCTGATGGATAATTTCGTAGCCATAGACGTAGAGACAGCCAACAACGAGCCTTGCTCCATCTGTGCCATCGGTGCGGTCAAGGTCGTGGACGGCTGTATCCGCGACCAGTTCTACGAACTCGTCTACCCTGAGCCTGACTATATTTTCCGCCACTTCACTGAAAATGTCCATGGCATATCCATGGCAGATGTGGAGGATGCCCGTACATTTGACAAAGTATGGCGTGACATAGACCGCTGGATCGGCAATCTACCTCTCGTAGCCCACAACAAGGCATTTGACGAACGCTGCATACGCGCAGCCCACCGCACCTATGGCATGGATTATCCCGACTATACCTTCCTATGCACCCTACAACAGGCTCGCCGCACCATCCCGCGAGCACTGCTGACCTCCTTTTCACTCCCCTGCCTGTGTGATTTCATGGGCATACCGTTTTCCGATCACCACAACGCCCTTGCCGATGCCGAGGCATGTGCAAAAATAGCGATGACACTATTATGAATATACCAATCAGACAGCTCCATATCATGCTAATATCAGCAGTCGCACTCCTTTCGACTGCTCTGTCATCATGCAGCGGAGACAATAACCGCACTTCCGCACATGACACACGATCCATGGCGCAGAGAGCATACAGCCTCGGCACCGAAGATGCCAATGCCATAATCGCCGAATGCCATACCGAAACTGCCGTACGCATACGCCTGCTTGACATCCGAGCAAAAGCCACCAACATCAAAAGCCGCATATCCGAGGATGCCGCACACGAATACCTAAGCGGCTTCCGACACGCCCTTGAGCAGCATGGGGACACCCTCGCCACCACCCTCTTTGACTGATACATCCCTACGACAATATGGCAGCTGACGCGTTGTCGTTTTAACAGATTTTAATAAATTGGGATTTGTAGACGCTGAGAGGATTTGTTAGATTTGTAAATTACAAGAATAAACTTCAATTCCACCCTCTATACTATGAAAACATCATTCAGCGATACCGACATACAGGATCTGGCAAAGCGAGGCATCTCGCCTGAAAGTGTCCAGCAGCAGTTTGACCGATTCGACAAAGGATTCCCCTTCCTGAAGATTGCAGATACAGCCACTACCGACAGTGGCATAATGAAACTTGACCCTTTGAGCGTAAACAATGCCGTATTGCGTTGGAAACGTTATATAGAGGGTGAAGGGGACTGCATGAAATTCGTCCCCGCATCCGGAGCGGCATCGCGCATGTTTAAATCCGTGCATAAATTTGTCAATGGCGATACGGATATTCCGGCTCCCGGCTCGGAAATGGAAGAGCTGCTTAACAACATCACCAAGCTGCCGTTTTACAAAGACTTAGACGCAGCATGCCTCCGCATGCACGGCAAGGGAGCCGAAATGCTCAGTGCCTCCGGACGTAACCGCGACTTGCTGTCGGCATTGATTTCCCCCGAAGGGCTCAACTACGGCAACAAGCCCAAAGGGCTGCTGCTGTTCCATTCCTATCCGTTTGGCAACCGCACGCCTGTGGAAGAGCAGCTGATCGAGGCAGCCAATTATGCCAACTGCAACGGTCTGGCGCGCCTGCATTTCACTGTCTCGGCAGCCCACGAAGATATGTTCCGCGATGTGGTCAGCCGTGTAGCAGGGCCGCTCCAGGAACTGACCGACACACGTTTCGATATTACATTCAGCGTCCAGAAACCATCCACCGACACCCCTGCCGCAAATCTTGACAATACGCCCCATCGTGAAAACGGGCATCTGTTTTTCCGTCCCGGAGGCCACGGCTCCCTCATAGAGAATCTCAATGACATAGAGGCATCCGTGGTGTTCATCAAAAATATTGACAACGTGGTCAACGAGGCACAGCTGCCTGACACCATCAAGTATAAGATGGTACTCGGAGGCATCCTGTTACAAGTGCGCGATGTAATCCACAAATATCTCAACAAGCTCGGACGAGGCCACAACAACCTCGAACTGCTTGAAGAGATAAAGCAATTCATGCGTTCAATATTATTTATTGAGGACATCCGCATGGATACCCTGAAGGACCATGAGCTGGCTGAATTCCTCGCAGCCAAACTCAACCGCCCCATACGCGTATGCGGCATGGTGCGCAACCTCGGCGAACCAGGCGGCGGTCCGTTCCTCGTCTATGGCAACGACCACAGTGTGCAACCCCAGATACTTGAGAGTTCCCAGATAGATCCCGACAATGCCCGTTATGCCCAGATGCTAAAGACGGCGACCCATTTCAACCCCGTAGACATAGTATGCTACCTGCGCAATGCCAACGGCAAGAAATTCAATCTGCCAGATTACGTAGACCCCGAAACAGGTTTCATCAGCAACAAATCAGTCAACGGAACTGAAATCAAGGCAATGGAACGACCTGGTCTTTGGAACGGAGCCATGAGCGACTGGAACACCGTATTTGTCGAAGTGCCCGTCTCCACTTTCAATCCAGTCAAAACCGTCAACGACCTCCTCCGCCCAGCCCACAACTGCAAATAACCACTTGTACCCATTCACACGACACAGGGGAGGCTGTTACAGAGCTCGTCAAATCTGGTCATTATGCGTATAGCTGTAGGGACATGCCTTTGGCATGTAGCCTGACACACAGACATATACAAGTTTTACATGCCAAAGGCATGTCCCTACACATCGAGGATTTTAAAGTTCTGCAACACCCTCAATATACCTGGATCGTGAAAACAATAGCTCCTCTGTTTCCGTTATATTGGATGTATGAATCAGAAGGAAGCAATCAAGAAATTATGGACAGAGGTGTTCCACGACTCCAAGGAGTATGTGGATATGTACTTTGACCGCGTTTATCGCGATGCAGATGCCCTGACTGTGGTCACTGACGGAAAACTCGAGAGTAGCATGCTCCTCCAAAGTTACCGTTTCCTCTATCAAGGCTCAGATGTAGGCATGGGATATATAGCGGGAGCCATGACACGGCGCAGCTCACGCGGCAAAGGGCTGATGGGCAACCTCATCAAGGAGTCATTCATCCGGGCATATGAACGCGGCGACATGCTTGTCAGCCTTATCCCTTCACATGACTGGTTGTATTTCTACTATGACCGCTTCGGATTTTCAACAGTATTCTACACTGATCCGCAGCGGTTCACATCGCTGCATCAATTCCCTGCCGAAAGTACCTATACACCAGTCGACGACATATATTCCGACAAAGTATTCGAAGCATTCCAACGCATGGAACGTCAACGGCAATGCACCGTATTGCATTCGCACCGCGACTTTCTGAACATCATGGATGACAACCGCAATGATTCGGGCAAGTTTGTCGCCATGGCTGATGCAGACGGCAATATCGTATCTATGGCATGGGCTGTTGCGCGCCCCGACATGGTTACCGTAACCGAGCTGCTCGGTGACAGCCAAGAAGCCCGCGATGCCGCATGCCATGAGCTGAGAAAACTGCTGCCTGATTGCCCATTCAAAGTACTTGCTCCTCCCCTTGCCGAACACCGCCGTCTGTATGACCGAGGGATGGGCAGAATAATCAATGCCGACCTGTGCTTGAGACTGGCAGCCAAAAACAATCCTAAATGGCATTCCCACATCAGGATAACCGACCCCCTAATTGCAGCCAACAACCAGGTCTGGGAAATATCTGACGGTCAGAGCACTGCCATAACCCAACGATATTATTCTTCCCCCGAGGATGAACGGCCTCATCTTGACCTTGACATTCCTATAAACGTTTTCAATGAGATAGTATTTTCCGCTCATAAGATGGGTGACATCATTGGCTTTCCGTCTCAACGCCCCATCATGAGTCTTATGCTTGACTGAGTGATGCACCCAAACTTAGTTCCTTGAAATATAATTCGCCCCATCGTGACAACATAAGTCGTCGTCGATGGGGCGAATCTCTTATAATCAGGAAATAAACTTATTTCGTGGCAGTTGTAGCATTCTGGCACGGAGCCGCTGGGCACCCTGTCGGCTGCTGGCAGTTATATCTCTTGCCTTCATAACGCTGACCTTTGTGATGCTTGCGTGACTTGGGCTGCTTGTATCCCTTACCGAATGCGGGACCATTGACATAGCTCTGCTCAAGGTACTGGACGTACTGCTCAGGTGTGAGGATGCTCTTAAGGTCGTAAAGGTAAGCCTGTCGCTTAGCCTGACGGAGCTCTCTCTTGCTCTTGATATCCTTGGTCTTCTGCTGGAACTTCTTGTTGCGGAGTTCCTTGATCTTTGACTGCTGATCAGCAGTAAGATTAAGCTCTGCAAAAGGATTCATCATGCACGAGTCAGGATTCTGGAAATATGGGCAGGGGGTATTACAGTTGTAGCCTGGAGCACAGGGAGCACCGCAAGAAGCTGCGGGACAGGTGGCACTGTTATCGCCAGCAGACTGGGCAAAAGCCGAGGTTGAGAAGATGGCTGCAGTCGCAAGTGTCAGTGTCAGGATGTTCTTTTTCATAATCTTTGTAGGATGTATTTAAATGATAAAAGTTAGTTTACATTTTTGAAGCGTATCGGCTGCTTATTGAGCGATTACACTTTATAAGACGCAACCTATCCGCCAAGGTTTAAACGTTTCCTTTAATTTAACCCCAATTAACAAATTGGTTTGTTCCTCCCTCTCATTTATGTATATACACAAAACCGCCACCAGACTATGAGATTCAGATTAATCATCATAGCCCGGTGCCGGATATGAGCTTACAAATAAAAGCCGGATTTTACTCCTCTACAGAGCGAAGCTTCTGTACGTAAACCGCTTTCATCATCTTCTTGCGGTTAGCTACAGAGGGCTTTTCGAAGGCTTGGCGGCTACGGAGCTCTTTAACGATGCCAGTCTTTTCAAATTTACGCTTGAATTTCTTCAGAGCGCGTTCGATGTTCTCGCCTTCTTTTACTTGTACGATAATCATTGTGTTGTTAACTTATTTGATTTTGTAGTGTTGTGATTGTTTGTCAGTCAAAAATAATGCTTTCAGAGAGGGTACAAACTACACCTCCTAAAGCGCGACAAATTTAGCCATTATTTTCCGTTCCGCAAAACTTTTCAACCATCAATTTTGCTGATTCATATCAAAATGCAGCGGCTTGACGAGGATGTTTAAACAAAGCCGTGACGGAGATACCGTCACGGCTTTGGAATGTGTATATAATCAGGGATTATTTCGCTTCTTCCGGATTAAGGAGCACGGTCATGTGGTTGCCCTGCGACAGGAGGCTCTTGGCAAAGTCCATGACATCCTTGGCAGTCACTGCCTCGGTGGCTTCAACGGCACCGTGGAGTATGTCTGTGCCTTCGATATTGTCAACCGACATGGCGCGCATCCATGTATAGTTGCGTTCGAAACTCTCCTTATAGTCCTTGACGAGGGTTTCCTTAGCCTTGGCAAGTTCCTCGGGCTTGATTTCCTCTGCCATGGAGTCTATGAGCTTGTTAATCTCTGTCAATGCCTCCTCGGCTTTCTCTGGCTTGAGCAGCAGAGGTATGATAAGCGCAGTATTGGGTTTCTCGAAACGGTTGATGCTCTCCTCTGCATAGATGGAGTAGACTGCGCCCATCTCCTCGCGGATTTTGTTGAGGAGGCGTTCGGTGAGTATCTGCTCCATTATGTTGGCGAGAATATTGTTACGTAGATCGAATTTCTCGTTACCTGTCACAAAGATACGACCATATACCTGAGGCGTTTCCATCTTCATAGAAAACTTTTCGACTGCTTTGCCAGCCTTAACGGCATATGCAGGGTCGTATGTGAGTTCCTTGGCTGCCACAGCCTTTCCTGGAAGAGATGCGATATATTTCTCCACCAGCGGGCGAAGGATTTCGGGATCAACATTGCCTACAAAATAATAGGTAAAGTCTGCGGCATTGGCGGTCATGGATTTGAGCATGTTGACCAGCTGCTCACGGTCGACTTTTTCAACGCTTTCGGCAGAGGGGAAATACTTGCGTGGAGTGCCATAGATAGTCTCTGTCAGATGGCGAGACATTACAAACTGTGGGTTGGATGCAGCATTTGCCAGAATGGCTTTGATCTGGTTACCCATTGACTGGAACTCCTCGGCATCAAGGTTAGGCGCTGTGAATGTAGCATAGAATATTTCAAGCATCGAGGGAAGATCCTTGACAGTGGTGGTGCCGGATACAAATCGCAGGTATTCGTCAGGACTGAGACTGAGGCTGAAGTTCTTGCCAGCGGTGTACTTGCGCAGGTCCTGATAAGTGTATGTGCCAGCTGAGAGATTTGACAGGTAGTCGCCCATCAGCTGTGCGGTCTCGTCATTGAGATCTTTATAATCGGCATAGCCGCCCGGAGCCCATGCACCGAAGAGGATTTCGTCCTCCTTGAGCTTGGTGCTCTTGACTATCACTTTGGCACCGTTGCTGAGAGTCCACTCTGTGGCATCCCATTTCTCTATCGGCTTGGTAGATGTGATGGTACCGGGCTTGATGTCACCCGGGATGAGGGGATCCTGACGCATCTCTTCCTTATAAGGCTCTATCTCCTCGGCATCCACCTTTGCCATGATCTCTTTGAGCTGGTCGGCAGTGGGCACCTCGATGCCCTCCTTATCGGGGAGATATACCATGATATAGCGATTGTCGGGAGTGACAAGCTGTTTGAAATACTGATTGATGGCATCGACATTGATCATGCCTGCTATCATATTGGTCATGTCAAGCTGATCCTTGAGACTCAGAGCAGGAGCATTGTCAATAAAAGTACGCACATATGAGCGGGCATATGCGGTGGAGTAATGCGCGTTACGGTTGTTATATGCCTTCTCCAAAGCAGAAATATATTCGGCTTTGGCGCGATCCAGTTCGGTCTGGGTGAAGCCTCCACGATCGGCTCTAAGCACCTCGCGATAGATAGCCTCAAGCACTGGTTTGATTTTGCCGTCCTTGGCACCAGCATCAGCCAGCAGACCATGCTTGGTCTTGACAAATCCAAGAAGATCGCCAATATAGCTGCCAGCCTGACTGAAAGGAGAGTCTGCCTTTGACGAGATGTCCTCGAGACGCTGGTCAAGCATCGCCACGATCATGTTGTCCATGTAGTCAACCACGAAAGCGGGCATAGTGTTGCGCATCTCGCGTGGCACCACGGGGTCATAGGCGAAATTGATGCTAACGCGAGCCATGGTGATTTCAGGATCAGTGCCGATGGTCACTTTCGCGCCCGTAATGTCTGGAATGGTGAAATACCTGCGTTCTGGAGCATTGTCAGGCATGGTTATAGGATCAAATATCTCCTTGATTTTTGCCTCAATCACTACAGGGTCAATATCACCCACAACGATGATGCCCTGCTGATCGGGACGATACCACCGCTTATAATAGTCGCGCAGTTCATCGGGCTTGAAGTTGAGCACCACGTCCATAGTGCCTATAGGCATACGCTGACCGTAGCGACTGCTATCAGGAAACATTTCGGCTATCATCTGGGTCTGGGCACGACGCATGCCCACATTGCTACGACGCCATTCCTGCTCGATCACACCACGCTCGTCATCAATATCCTTATCGGCGAGGGTCAGGTCACATGCCCAATCGTGAAGTATCATCAAACAAGAATCCACCACATTGGGGTTTGCCACCGGGACGGCTGAGATATTGTAAACGGTCTCGTCAAAACCGGTATAGGCATTGAGGTCTCTGCCAAACATCACACCTTTCGATGCCAACCAGTCACGAAGCTGATGACCGGGGTAGTTCTTTGTCCCATTGAATGCCATATGCTCGAGGAAGTGGGCAAGACCGCGCTGGTTGTCCTCCTCCAGGATAGAGCCGACCTTCTGGGCGATGAAGAAATCAGCCTGTCCCTTGGGATAAGCGTTCTGACGGATGAAGTAGGTCATGCCGTTGGGGAGTGTTCCCACTCTCAGGGCTGAGTCCATGGGCAGAGGCTGAGTCTGCGGCATCTGTGCCATGGCAAGCACCGGGCATACAAATGCCACCAATGACCATAGCATGATGCTTAAAATGGATTTTTTCATTTTGTTGATTGGTAAAATATAGTATATGTATTTGATTGGAATATTCACGCGTATCATACCTTCGTTACATCTGCAAATGTAACGATATTTCAGCAAGATACAATAATTAGATGCAACGACATAGTGCGGAAGTTGCAGACAGACATGTTTTTAACACTTGTGGATGCTTACAGTCTGTAGAAGCGGATGGTCTTGATGAGGGCGGTGTTGAGTGTCACATGACCATTGACGGTGTAGGGCTTGCGGTATATCACGCTTATGCGGTTTTCACCCTGACGGAGACTTACACGCAGCAGATTGCTGCGCGAGGTGACAGTCCATTCATCCTTGACTGTAGGAGGCATCACCAACGCACCCGATATGGAGTCGTTGACGCTTACAAGCCTGATGGCGCACAACCCCGAGCGTGATGTGCCGTCAGCATGGGCATTGCTGTATATGCACTCCATCAGATACTCTCCGTCAGCAGGAGCATCTATGCTGAAACTCATCTTGCCTCTATAAGACTCGGTAGTCTCTACAAACTGACGTGCTATCTTGCGGTCACTGATGAGAGATGTGCCCGGATAGGCAAGCGAATCAGCCGGAACTGTAATGACACTTCCACGAGGATAGAAATAGAGAGGTCTCGACGACAAACCGATATACTGCTCGTTTCTGACAGGCACAAAAGCGACCGATGTAAATTGGGTCACATCGGCATACATCTGGTATTTGTCAGCAAAAATCTGCTCTTCCATCACACCATTGAGGTAAACTTCGTAGGCTGTACCCGATACAAAATTCTTGATCTGAATCTGCTTGGTATTCCAAGAGTCGACCTCGGGCGTGGCAGGCATCTCGGCAGCAGAGGCATCGTTCATCTCATGACTCCTGGGGGTGTTGCCGCCCATGGTGATTTCTATGACATGGGTTCCCTTGATATTCGAAGGTATGGTATGGCTTGTCTGTTCCGCACCATCCATCTTATACGAACTGATGACTGTGCCGCAACCATTGATGATGATATGCAGCAGCGCATCACGATAACGCAAGTTCCTTATCTCTCTATGGGCATCGACAGTCTGCGGTATCGACGGATGGATTTCTATGCCTCCCTGTGTAAACCGCAATCCAAGCATTCCGCGGTAGATGGCAGCTATATTTGCCGCAGCACTCAACGGATTGTGCGATGCCCTGTTGCCGATGGCATACGGAGCTTTCCCCGTCCGCGCATCTATGTAAGGATAGGTGCCGAGATTCATGGCGGCGATATAGGCAAGTGAGCTTGTCATACGTTGCAGTATAGTCATATTGCCCGAGTGAGATGCAGCAATGCTCCAATAAGCTTCTGCCACAGGTGCTATTATATCGGAAGGTCTACCGCTGACCGAGTCAGGCATCTGAGGATACATCGCCGGGATACCTAACGGCAATATCTGTGTATGTGACTGCATGGCGAGTGCCATCTCGGGAGTAGCTATATTATATACCATGCCAAGACCCTGACCGAGGTTGTCGACTGCAGCAGCGGCAATCGGATATGGCTCACCATAGAGATACATACTGTACATACTCACATTTGGCATCCACAGCGTGGTATTGATTGCTTCAACCAGATGGTTGTGCCGTGTCATGTATTCCTTGCCGTCATCACCTACGACCATTGCCATCATGGAAGCAGCTTCATAAGCACGTGCCACCAATGCATTGACCGTGATAGTCTCCACTCCCGAAATGTCTGCCGGGGTCATCCAACGAGGATATGGGAACTGGCTGTCATCAGAGACAATGCTCTGCATGCCTCGGAACAAGCCTGTAGAAGCATCCTTAACGACAGTCTCATAGATATCCAAAGTCCTTCGCACCACAGGATATACCTCCTCTATCCAGCCGTAATCGCCGGTAACTTCGTAGACACTCCATGCAGCCGCCACCCAGGCTATGGCATCGGTAGCTACCGGGAAACCTCCGCCATAACTGCTGCCCTGGGATATTACGCCATCACGCACCTTTGATCTCAACAATTCCTTAGCTTTATCTGGAGCGACATAGCAGAGAGCGAGGTCTGTGAGATAAGCCGCTTCGGCTGTACGGAGATTGGAAGGGATGCTGTCAATATATGCTAATGATATATTATGCACGGCATCTATGATACGCGCCCCGCTTGTGTAGCGCAAAGCCACCGCTGGTTGAGGTATATGGAGTGTGTCAGCCATGGCACCTGTGCGAAACGTGCTTATCAACGTAGTGTCATCAGGAGCATAAGCAACGTGCGTCCCGTCTATGATGCTGTCAGCAAACAGAGTGTAGCTTTCGCCGTCATACAACGTGCCTGACGTATGGGATTTATCTGTATGACATGCTACCAGACTTGAAAATATCAAGCCACCAGCCAGCATGGATACAGCAGCGCATACCTGCTTCTTGATGATACATAGTGTCATATAATCCGATTGAAAAGACTTATATCTATTTCAACGTCCATAAGAGGTCAAACGTTGTCAGACGCATGCTATTTTATGCCTCTGCGGTCAAGTTCAGCACGGTAGCGGGCGGCGTTAGCTCTGTGTGACGCATAATCCACCGCAAAGTTATGATAACCAGAGAAATCCTCCCTGGCACACATATACAGATAGTCATGCTTGGGTGCGTTGAGCACACCGTCAATAGTGGCAGCATCGGCTATGCGTATAGGTCCAGGAGGCAATCCCTTGATGACATATGTATTATATGGCGATGGAGTAGACAACATCGGCAAAGTGATTCGTCTAATCGTGAAATCCCCGATAGCATATTTCACAGTGGGATCCGCCTGGAGTTTCATGCCCCGGTCAAGACGGTTGATGTACAGACGCGCCACCATGGGGCGTTCGTCCCTCTTGGCTGTCTCCTCTTCGGCCATGGATGCCACCGTCGCCACCTGCACCGGAGTCAAGCCAAGCGCACGGGCGCGGGCGCGCCGCTCATCTGTCCAGAAACGGTTGCGATGGGCTGCGAGTTTCTCCACCAATGCCTCGGGCGAGGTGGTCCAATATACCTCGTAACTGTCAGGGAGGAATGCGGCTGGGTATTGCGCCTCATCAGAGAACCCTAAACCCGGGAGTACCTGCCTACATGCGTCAAGAAACTCCTCGCTGCTGAAATCAAGCAACCCAGCCATCCTGTCAGCAAGCTGAGGCATGGTGCGGATATTGTTAAATGTCACATTGACAGGAGTCTGCCGTCCCCTTGACAGATTGTGGGCTATACGCAGAGCCATCTCGCCACGTGTGACGAGATAACTGCCGCGGGCTTTGGCAGGGTTACCTCCCATGAGTTTCCAAAGGAGATAGACGCGTTTGCCCATCGACTTGCCGAGATGTACGTCAAGGCTGTCACGCACCTGCGCTTCCGTCGCCTCCCTCGGCACTGTCACCCTGACCGCATCGCCACGATGGCCGTCAAGACCTATAAACCACAGCACTACGCCTATAGCCACTACTCCAAGGCATATGAACATCCATGTAATGGGGTTGACACGCCGGGAAGAGGAGGATGGTTTCTTACGAGGACGCGGGCGTGATGTAGCCTGACGCGATGACGGCTTGCGTTTAGTCTGTATCTCTGGCATAAGCGTTAATCAGTATTCTTTGACTTTCTCTATTTTCTCGGCATTTGCCACAGCCTCCGCGCCCTCGCGTGAGGAGATGTATTTGTTATAGTAGGCAATCACCAGCGTAGTAAGGGGCAAGGCGATTATCATGCCGAGTATGCCAAGCAGGCAACCCCATACCGACAGAGAGAACAGTATGATGGCAGGATTCAGCCCCATCGCCTTGCCCATAATCTTAGGTGTAAGAAAGAGATCCTGAATAATCTGTACGACACAGTAGACCAGGAATGCCTGACCGAATATGGTCCAGAAATCTCCGCCTCCGCCTACCGAATAGACGAGGCACAGAAACGCCGTCAGCGGAAACGAGGCAAGCTGGAGATACGGCACCATGTTCATCAGACCGATAAGAAGACCCAGAGGTATCGCCAACGGCACTCCTACTATGCTGAATCCTATACTGAACAGAACGCCGACGATGAGAGCTATAAGTGACTGTCCGCGGAAATAATGGTTCATACTGCGCTTGATGTCATGCGCCACGTGAAACACCGGACGGCGGTATTTTGGGGGCACCATCCAGTGAAGCCCACGCTCCAGACGGTCATAGTCAATCATGAGGAATATGACGTAAAGAATCACCATCACCCAGTTGAGCAGTCCGAGCAAGAAACTTATGCTGTTGGTTATGAGCCTCCATGATGTCTTCAACGTCCCCTCAATGATGGTCATCCACTCCTCCTTGGATATCATGCGCGACAGACCGTCAAGATCGATGTTACGGCGGATGAACAGATGTATCTCCTGTGGCAGATAAGGGATATGAAGCTCGCTGCTCGCATAATTTTGAAGGAGATGCCCCATCTCCTTGAATTCGGAGATGATGTAGGGCACCGCGATAGCAGTCAGCACACCGAAAAGAAACAGAGCTTCAAACAGCGTCACAAAAACAGCCACCATGCGCCCACGCAGATGCAACAGCCTACGGTTGAACTGCACGAAAGGCTCTAATATATACGCGATAAGGCATGCCACGCAAAACGGCAACAGCACTGCCTTTAGATAATTGATCAGATATATCGCCACTGCCAGCAGTGCCAGCGAAAACAATATCCTGACCACTCGGTCAAATGTATAGGGACGTGAATGAGAGTACATGACACAAAATTACGAAAAATAATCCACCTGATTTTTGACATGTTAAAAAAATATAAGCTAAATTTGTTTCTTTGAAATATCAAACAAGCCAAATATTCTAACTTGCAATGACGACAACTACCAATCCCGCAGTGCGCTCACAAGTGCTGAGCGACAAGAAATGGGCGCGATGGACGGCTCTGGCACTGCTTGCCTCGGCGATGTTCTTCAGCTACATTTTCATGGACATCCTCTCCCCTCTCCAGTCCTCCCTCCAGATACTTAAAGGCTGGGATCCGTCGACCTACGGGCACTTCGCCTCATCGGAGACGTTTCTCAACGTGTTTATATTCTTCCTGATTTTTGCCGGAGTAATCCTCGACAAGATGGGTGTACGCTTCACCGCCATCCTCTCCGGCTCGGTGATGCTCGTAGGCGCAGCCATCAACTACTATGCGCTGACTGATGCTTTCATGTCAAGCTCTCTCGCCGTATGGTTTGAGGACAATCTCAACCTGCCATCGGAGTGGTGGAACGTCACCCCGTTTTTTGCCGGCATGCCGGCATCTGCCAAGCTGTCGGCTGTAGGATTCATGATATTCGGCTGCGGCGTGGAGATGGCAGGCATCACCGTGTCGCGCGGTATCGTCAAGTGGTTTGCCGGCAAGGAGATGGCTTTGGCGATGGGCGTGGAGATGGCTTTGGCGCGTGTAGGCGTGTTTGTAGTGTTCATCGGTTCGCCATGGATCGCCACCCTCGGTGACAATCTTTCGGTGACCCGACCTGTCGGTTTCGCTGTGCTGCTTCTCCTTATCGGACTTATCAGCTTCATAGTCTACGGATTCATGGACCGCACGCTTGAGAAGCAGATAGGCAACACCGAGGAGAAGGACGATCCGTTCCGTTTCAGCGACCTTGGCAAGATATTTTCCAGCGGAGTGTTCTGGATTGTCGCCCTGCTGTGTGTGCTGTATTATTCTGCAATTTTCCCGTTCCAGAAATATGCCGCCAACATGCTCCAGTGTGAGCTTGGCATCTCCGTAGAGACCGCCGGACTGATATTCTCGGTGTTCCCTCTCGGCGCGGCTGCTGTCACACCCCTGCTCGGCAACTATCTGGATACCAAGGGCAAGGGTGCCACGATGCTTATATTCGGTGCGTTGCTTATGATTGTATGCCACCTGACATTCGCACTCGGACTGCCCGCTCTGCGAGGTGCCGAAACAGGCGTAATCAAGGATACACAAGCCATCGTATCCGGCCATGTGGAGCGTGTCAATCCGTCAGACGAGATGCTTAAAGCCCCTGTACATGTGGTATTCGGCATAGACAACTTTGCCAACGACGAGGTAAAGCAGCTGTTCGTCGGCAAAAAGACCGGCGAGAGCCTCGTGTTCAATCCTCGCAAGGCATTTGAGCGTTTCGGTGCCGAAGATCCCGAAGCCTCTGCCGAAGCGCTGATCTCGTTCCTCTCCGACCGCGACACGCAGATAGACTTCGCCCAGGCGATGCAGATCGATGAGGACTTCCGCCTGACCATCGACAGCATCAACGAGCCTACCGGCTGGCTCGGCTTCATGATAGCATTTATCGCCATCATACTCCTCGGCATATCATTCTCCTTAGTACCTGCCTCGCTATGGCCGTCAGTGCCCAAACTCGTTGACGGCAAACTCCTTGGTTCAGCCTATGCTGTCATCTTCTGGATACAGAATATCGGACTCTATGCGTTTCCGATGCTGATTGGTGCAGTGCTTGTATCGACCAATGTAGGCGTCATGAATCCGCTAAGCTACAACTACACCGCGCCTATGCTGATTTTCGCATCGCTCGGAGTACTCGCACTGCTCTTCGGTCTCTGGCTCAAAGCTCTCGACGCCAAGCGTCACTACGGACTTGAGCTGCCCAACAAGCAGCCCGCCACCGATCAGGAGGTAGAGCTCGATGGCATGGAATAAGTCTGAAACATTAGTGTCATCGTAAGCGTTGGTATATTACATTGTTAACCTAAAAATGTAATATACCATGGCTTACAAGATTGACGAAATCGAGGGCATAGGTCCAGCTTATGCTGCCAAACTCACCGATGCAGCAGGCATCAGCACTACCGAAGACCTCCTGAAAGCCGGAGAGACCAAGAAAGGGCGCGAACAGATAGCCCAGATGACAGGCATCCCGGAAAAACTGATATTGACATGGGTCAACCATGCTGACCTGTTCCGCATCAAGGGTGTGGCTGGACAGTTTGCCGAGCTGCTTGAAGCTGCCGGCGTAGACACTGTAAAAGAGTTTGCTCACCGCGTCCCTGAAAACCTTGAAAAGAAACTCGTCGAAGTCAACGATCAGAAACATCTCTGCGGCAGAGTCCCCTCCGTGGTCGAACTCACCAAGATGATTGACCAAGCCAAAGAGCTACCGCCCAAAGTAAAATACTGACACCAACACCAAATCGGGTCGCGATTCTCTATCGCGACCCGATTTATTTTTCAATATAAATATAGTGCAGTGGACATCCCCTTATGTAGGGACATGCCGTGGCATGTCCGCTTCCAATAAACGTAGGGAAAAGCGACGATAAGATGCGGCCATGCCACGGCATGTCCCTACACAAGTTATAGCCGGTTTCAATGTTACTGGAGATCGGGGAGGTTGCTCAGCACAGAGCGGCGAGCGTCTTCTTCATCAGTGGCTGTGGGCTGCTGCAGTTTAGGGTCGGGGTCGGCAATTTTTACCGGATTCAATGGCTCTGGAGAGGGGTCGGTTACTGGCTCGGATACGGGCTTGGGTATCTCCACCTCAGGCTGCGGTTGGGCAGGAGCTGGCGCTGGTACGACTTCTGGAGTAGGTTCTTGCTGGAGCACTCGGTCTATCTCATCTATATGCACTGTAGGGACCGGTGTCGGCGTGGTTTCTATCGGTTTAGGCTGGGTGGGCTTGGATTGCTGCGGTTTCTCCTTTGGTTTTTCAGACTTGGATGGTTTGGATTTTTTGGTTTTGTTGATTGATGCGAAGCTGTCGATGCGCCCTGCCCCGACGAATGTGCGCGTATAGTAGTCATCACTGAGATTCTGACACACAACTCCGCGCGAAGTGGAGGCGTGGATCATCTTGCCGTCGCCGACATAAAGACCCACATGTGACACCTTCTTGCTCCCCTTAGTCGTTGCAAAAAACACCAAGTCGCCGGTTGACAGGTCTTTTTTTGAAATCTTGCGGCAATAGTCATGCTGCTTGCCTGAATTACGCGGCAGACTGATGTCAAGCGAGTTACGAAACACATGATAGACAAAGCCGGAGCAATCGACACCTTTACGTGTGTTTCCGCCATACTTATAAGGTGTGCCGAGCCATGCCGTAGCTTCATTGACAAGCGACTTCTCAGCTTTGGTCATCGAGGCGATATCGATGTCCTTGACACTGGCAGGCTTAGACGGTCGGTGTGTAGCAGTCTTTGATGCCGACTTCGAGCTGCCGCATGAACCTAATGACAGACCGGTGCATACAGCTACAGTCAATGCCAAAATCCTGACACATGACCTGAGAGATATGGATATGGAGGGGATTACGTGAGAGTGCATGGTATGAATATTGTAAGCAGATGACAAAGATAACCTTAAAATTTCATTACGTTAGGCTAATTTTCTTTTATTTTAAACATCTGATTCTTAAATAAATCTAATATCAAGGTTTATTAAATGATACGGCAGAATAATCTACTGCTTTTTATAGTAATTTTGGCGCATCACCACAACGACAATCATATTTCACAACAATAACGAAACATAAGTTCATCATCTATTCACACACAAAAGGAGCTATGAAGCAAAACCACAAAAACCTTCTGACTGCCGCCGCTGTGGCAGTAATCGCTTCCGCAGGTACTATGGTCGCAATGAAAGCCACCGTCTATGACTCGCAGTCAGCGACGGCATCATTTCAGGCTGATGTTTCTGTAGCGTCTCCAGGTCGCGGCATCGTCCCCGTGTCATCACGCGGCGGAGTGCCCACAGACTTCACACAAGCAGCCGAAAGCACCATCAATGGTGTGGTCAGCATAAAGAGCTATGTCACCCCTCGACGCCAGCGCAACAGATATTATGGTCAGCAGCCTGACATGTTCAACGATCCTTTCTTTGAATTCTTCTTCGGGTCGCCACGCCGCCAGCAGCCCCGTCAGCAGCCGCAGGAACAGGACAAAGACGGAGAGGAAGCCCAGCAGCAGCTCGGACTCGGATCAGGCGTGATAGTGACACCTGACGGATACATTGTGACCAACAATCACGTCATCGACGGTGCCGACCGTCTGGAAGTCACCCTCAATGACAACCGCACATTCAATGCCCGCGTCATCGGCACAGATGACATGACCGACCTTGCCCTCATCAAAATCAGCGCCAACGAACTCCCCGTGATACCTATGGGTGACAGCGATGCGCTCAAAGTAGGCGAATGGGTACTTGCTGTCGGAAATCCCTTCGGACTGACATCCACCGTGACCGCAGGTATAGTCAGTGCGAAGGCGCGTAGCATCTCCGATGCGACACACGCTCCGTCGATGGGCGTAGAGTCATACATCCAAACCGATGCCGCCGTCAATCCGGGCAACTCCGGCGGTGCGCTCGTCAATCTCAATGGCGAATTGGTCGGCATCAACACTGCCATCTACTCCCAGACAGGCAATTATGCCGGACACTCGTTTGCCATCCCTGCTTCGCTCGTCAACAAAATAATCGGTGACATCAAGCAATACGGGGCTGTGCAACGAGCATTTATCGGTGTGACATTCCAACCCCTGACAGCCAAGCTCGCCAAGGAAAAGAACATTACAGCCGTCAACTCGGGCATCTACGTAGTAGAAGTGCAACCTAACTCTGCCGCTGAGGACGGAGGCATCAAGCCCGGCGACGTGATTACAGCCATCAACGGTGTCCAGACCACCACTGATGCTCAGCTCCGAGGTCAGATCAACCGCTACAGCCCCGGCGACGAGATTACTATCGATTACTATCGAAACAACAATAAGGAGACGACCAAAGTCAAACTCCTTAACCGCAGCGGCTCAACCTCTATCACACGTGCAGGTGACAGCAGCGAACTCGGATGCACATTCGGCGAAGTCAAGGAAGAAACCCTCAAAGAACTCCGCATATCCAGCGGCGTGGAGGTAACCAAACTCTCTGACGGTCTCTTCAAGAACGCTGGCATCAAGACAGGCTACATCATCACAGCCGTCAACCAGCAGCCAGTAACCTCAGGCAAGGATATAGAACGCCTCTACAAGGCAGCCATGCAGAGCGATAACAAGGTGCTCTTCATATCAGGCATCTATCCGACCGGCAAACGCACAGCATACGCCGTCAATCTCGACGAATAACCCCACACATTCTCCTCTCAACTCTCAGGACGAAAAACTGACACACACATTTTTCTTCCAGGGCGGACATCCCATCGGCGGGATGTCCGCCTTCGTTTTTATCCATATCGCTGTTGACCAGCAGATATACCAGATTGTAGGGACATGCCACGGCATGTCCGCATTCAGGCACTGCATTTATGACAATTGTGGGAAGCGGACATGCCGCGGCATGTCCCTACGATATGACAATTTATCGACACAGATGTTAGTGTTTTATTCTACATAGCAGCCCCAGATGGAATAAAATTCTGAAAAGCGGCGGATGCAGTGGGTGTGATTGGGTATTATGGCTAACTTTGTGAGTGAATAAACCACACTACACCATTGTACTCTATGACACAGCATGACATATTAGAGGAGATTGCCTCAGGACGACCAGGGTTTTCGTTTGAAGTGCTTCCACCTCTCAAAGGCAAGAGCATCGCCACGCTTTTTGACAATGTGAGGCGTCTGATGCCATACAAGCCACGGTATGTCAACATCACCACCCACCGCAGCGAATTAGTGTACCGCAGCGTGCAGGGAGGGCTGTATGAACGAGTGTCAGAACGCTCTCGTCCAGGCACCGTGGCTGTGGCTGCGGCGATACAAAACCGATTCAATATCCCCGCCGTGCCTCACATCATATGCAGCGGATACAGCGCACGCGAGACGGAGTATGCGTTGATAGACCTCAGCTTTCTCGGCATAAACAACCTGTTGCTGCTGCGTGGCGACAAAGCGAAACACGACCCTCGCTTCATTCCCGATCCAGCCGGACACTCCCATGCCTCGGAGCTGCAACAGCAGGTCAACACATTCAACGATGGAGTGATGCTCGACGGCACGGCTTTCGAGCTGGAAGAAGGTTTCAGATTCAGCTACGGCGTGGCTGGATATCCTGAGAAACATGAAGAGTCTCCCAACACTGACACCGACCTGCGCTGGCTCAAGCACAAGGTGGATCAGGGAGCGGCGTACATAGTCACACAACTTTTTTTTGACAACGAGAAGTTTTACCGATTCGTTGATGCCTGCCGCTCTGCGGGCATCACAGTGCCCATCATCCCCGGCATAAAGCCGATAGTCAATCTCAACCAGCTCACCGTATTGCCCAAGACCTTCAAGGTAGACATCCCTGACGAACTCGTGGACATGCTAAGCCGTTGCACCGACAATCTGCAAGCCAAAGAAGCCGGAGTGGAGTGGGCTATCCGCCAAAGCCGCGACCTTATAGACCACGGTTACACACACATCCACTATTACAGCCATAATGCCGCCGCAAGTGTGGAGAAGATCGTGGCTGGCGTGTTCGGCGCAGCTGTCAATGGCTAAAAAACGTTGTCAAATATAATAAATGCCGCAATAATGAGTTAATAATATTGAGGTTCGTATGCAGACCTCTGAAAACTCATTATCCATATATTTCACCACATGGCATTTCGCAAAACGATTCTCGCCCTGACAGCAGCGGCACTCATATGCCCCGCCGCTCTGCACGGCAGGGATCTCGCTGAAAAAGGCGACGACATACAAGATATCAACCCTATCACTACCGGAGTGGCATCGCTACGCATCTCTCCAGATGCCCGAGGAGCATCCATGGGCGAACTCGGTGCCGCCACCGACCCCGATGCCAACGCACAGTACTGGAACTCCTCGAAATACGCGTTCGCCTACTCGCAGGGAGCTATCGCCATCAACTATGTGCCCTGGCTACGAAAGATAGTCAATGACATATATCTTGCGTCCGTGTCAGGCTACTGGAAAATCGGATCGCAAGACCTTCAGGCTGTCAGCGCCAGCCTGCGCTACTTCTCATTGGGCGATGTGACCGTGGGCAACAATCAAGCCACTATCAATCCCTATGAAATGTCATTTGACGTAGGCTATGCACGTAAACTCTCCCACAAGTACTCCATGGGTATCGTGTTCCGCTATATCTACTCCGCCATGGGTTACGACAACACCGGGCAGGATGCCAACTCCATCGGAGCGTCAGCATTTGCAGCCGACATCAACGGCTACTTCACCTACTACCCTATCATAGGGCGTAACGAGTGCCAGTGGTCATGGGGCTGGAACATCTCCAACATCGGCTCAAAGCTCAAATACGAAGGACAGCAAGCCGCATTCCTTCCCGCCAATCTGCGTATCGGTACAGCTTTCACCTTCCCCCTCGCCGACTACCATAACCTGACATTCGGTCTCGACCTCAATAAACTGCTCGTCCCTGCCAAGCCCCGCGCTCAGGACTTTCTCAATGAAGACGGTTCTACCAATGAGGAGGCATACCGTGAGGCGGAACAGGAGTGGGAAGACATGTCGTCATTCAAGGGCATCTTCAAATCGTTCGGCAAAGGTTACAGCGGCAAAAACGAATTTTTCAAGGAGATAACACTTTCGCTCGGTGCCGAATACGCCTACAACGACCAATTCTTCTTCCGTGCCGGTTATTTCTACGAGCATCCCACCAAGGGCAACCGCCAATACTTCAACGTCGGAGCCGGTTTTGCTATCAGCGCGTTCAAACTCGACGCCTGCTACACTGTAGCCACCGCAGCCAACTCCCCTCTTGACCAGACACTGAGATTCTCGCTCACATTTGACGTGGACGGTCTTAAAGGTCTCCTTGGAAAACGATAACCTAACGATTCCCTTCCACTTATGAAAGCTCCATCCATCCGCATAGGACAAGGATTTGACGTACACGCATTTGCCACAGACCGCCAGCTGTGGCTTTGCGGCGTAAATATACCCCATGACCGTGGACTGCTGGGACACAGCGATGCCGACGTAGCTCTACACGCTCTCAGCGATGCACTGCTCGGAGCTGCCGCGCTACGTGACATAGGCTACCATTTTCCCGACACCGATCCGCGTTACAAAGGGGCTGACAGCCGCAAACTTCTTCGCGAAGTGGTCACTCTGCTAGCCGACAAAGGTTACGGCATCGGCAATGTCGATGTGACCATAATGGCGCAGAAACCCAAACTCCTCCCCTACATACCACAAATGTCGGCAAACATTGCCCAAGACTTAGGCATAGATGCAGACTGCGTGTCAGTCAAGGCAACCACCACCGAGAAGCTTGGATTTACAGGCCGTGAAGAAGGCATAGCAGCCATGGCTGTCGCCCTTATTTACCGACAGGACTGAAAAATATCCGCTTTATCCCCTCTGATGAAGAAAACCACGCTCAAGACCATACGCATCATAGTATCGTCAGTGATATTGATATCGCTGACGTTGCTGTTTACTATACCTACAGCGTGGATATGTGCCCATCTTCAGGGGCTTCAGACCATACAGTGGCTCCCTGCAGCAATGGCTTTTTCAATGACCATCTGCATAGCGTGGCTGGTGGTCACACTGATTTTCGGGCGCATTTATTGCTCCTCGGTATGCCCGTTAGGCACCGTGCAGGATATAAGCGCACATCTCGGATGCCGAAGCCGCGCCCGCGGTGTCACCCGCGGATGGTATCATTACAAGACCCCGATGTCAGTGCTCCGTAATGCCGTGGTCATCATCACCTTTGTCAGCCTGCTTGTGGGAATCACATTCATAGCATCGTTCATTGATCCGAGCAGCATATTTCACCGTACTTGTGTCAACATATTGCGACCGATAATCCATGGCACACCACCGTGGGTGACAGGTACAGTGACGGGATTTATACTTTCACTATGCCTGACAGGCGTGGTCATAGTGATGTCATGGAAACGAGGACGCATGTGGTGCAACACATTCTGCCCCGTCGGGACAGCCTTAGGCTATGTGAGCCGGCATGCAGTGATGCGTATCGATATTGACACAGACCGATGCACCCAATGTCGCCAATGCGAGTACGTATGCAAAGCCGAGTGCATAGACCTGACATCACATGTAGTAGACGGTTCGCGCTGCATCAACTGCTTCAACTGCCTGAGCGTGTGCGACGATGATGCCATTCACTACACCTACACCCGCAAGCAGCTATCCATCCCCATGATGCAGAAAATCAACGGACCCAAGACCGCCGCCACCCTCGACCGCCCTGCATCTACCGTACAATGCTCAAAAAGGAAGTGAGAATCCGCCTCATGGGGAAGAAATCTTAACAAAAGCCAAAAGTTAGGGTGTGCCATGCAAATTTAATATAAGCAAGATGGGGAGATTGGGGAAGCTCAATAAAAAATCGTAAATTTGCAGTCCTTATTATCCACCGCTAATTTACGAACATCAATATCTCCCCACATGGGTTTCTTCAAAAATATATTTTCAAAGGAAAAGAAAGAGACGCTCGACCGCGGACTTGAAAAGTCAAAGAAGAGTGTTTTTGAAAAAATATCGCGCGCTGTAGCAGGCAAAAGCAAGATAGACGATGACGTGCTTGATGACCTTGAAGAGGCTTTCATCACATCGGATGTCGGAACGGACACCACTCTTAAAATCATAGACCGCATACAGAAGCGTGTGGCACGTGACAAATACGTCACCACCTCGGAGCTTAACGACCTGCTCTGTGACGAGATTTCCGACATGCTCGCTTCAAGCGGCGACGACAGCACTACACCTGACTTTTCTGTGCCAAAAGACCACAAGCCCCATGTCATCATGGTGGTCGGAGTCAATGGAGTCGGTAAAACAACCACCATAGGCAAATTAGCAGCCCACTTCAAGCGCGCCGGTAACAAGGTGATGCTCGGAGCTGCCGACACATTCCGCGCCGCAGCCGTAGAGCAGCTCGACATATGGGGACAACGCGCCGGTGTGCCTGTGGTCAAGCAGAAGATGGGAAGTGACCCAGCCTCTGTGGCTTTTGACACCCTCCAAAGCGCAAAAGCCAATGATGTAGACGTCGTAATCATCGACACCGCCGGACGTCTCCACAACAAGAAGGGACTGATGGACGAGCTGACCAAGATCCGCAATGTCATGCAGAAGATTGTCCCCGATGCACCCCACGAAGTGCTGCTGGTGCTTGACGGCTCCACGGGACAGAACGCATTCGAGCAAGCCAAGCAGTTTGTTGCCGCAACCCAGGTCAACGAACTTGCCATCACCAAGCTTGACGGCACCGCCAAGGGCGGTGTGGTCATCGGCATCAGCGACCAATTTAACATACCAGTCAAATACATAGGTCTCGGCGAAGGCATAGACGACCTCCAAGTATTTGACAAACGGGAATTCGTACGCTCACTTTTCGGCAAAGGCAACAAGGAGTGAAGCGACGTCCAGTAGATATTATAAGCTTAGGCTGCTCCAAAAACCTTGTCGACTCCGAGAGGTTGATGAAGATGCTACGCGATGCCGGATGTGAAGTGAGATTTGACCACGACACACCAGATGGCAAAAGCGACATCGTCATCATCAACACCTGTGGCTTCATAGGTGATGCCAAGGAGGAAAGCATCGACACTATCATGACATGGGTAGGAGCCAAAGCCGACGGGCTGGTCAAGACAATATATGTCATGGGATGCCTGTCAGAACGTTACAAAAACGAGCTGACTACTGAAATACCGGAAGTGGATGGTTGGTACGGCAAGTTTGACTGGCATGGCATAGTCTCCGCCATAGCCAAGACTGCCCCCGGAGCGGCATCATATGACCGGGTAATCACCACGCCAAGCCACCATGCTTACATCAAGATAGCCGAGGGATGCAACAGATTTTGCGCATTCTGCGCCATCCCTCTCATCACCGGACGCTATAAGTCGCGACCCATTGACGAAATCATCGATGAAGCGAGAATGCTCGTCAGCCGCGGAGTAAGCGAGCTAAACGTAATAGCCCAAGACCTCTCGGCATACGGAACAGACATCTACGGACGCCACGCCCTCGCCGAGCTGACCGAACGTCTGGCTCAGATAGAAGGTGTGCGCCGCATACGCCTGCACTATGCCTACCCATCAGACTTCCCCATGGATGTCCTTGATGTGATGGTCCGTTACCCGAATGTCTGCAATTACATCGACATCGCCCTGCAACACATATCAGACCCGGTGCTTAAGAATATGCGCCGCCACATCGATGCTCAATCGACACGCGAACTGCTTGCCGAGATGCGCCGCCGAGTACCTGGACTACATATACGCACCACCCTCATGGTCGGATTCCCCGGCGAAGGAGAGGCAGAGTTTGAGGAGCTGATGGACTTTGTGCGTCAGCAGCGATTCGAGCGCATGGGAGCCTTTGCCTACTGCGAGGAAGATGATACATACGCAGCCACGAACTTCGCCGACACCATCCCCGATGACGTGAAGCAGACCCGTCTTGACCGACTGATGGCTCTCCAGGAATCCATCTCCCAGGAAATCCAACAGTCAAAAGTAGGTAAAACCGTCCAAGTGGTCATAGACGGCAAGGACGCTGACTACTACATAGGTCGCACTGAATGGGACTCTCCAGAAGTTGACCCAAATGTGCTTATCCCCCGCACTGAAGGTCTTAAGCTGAATCCGGGTCAATACGTCGATGTACGCATAGACGAGGCTCTGCCATTTGAACTCATAGGACACATAGCAGCACAATGAAAGATATGAATACTCCAAGCATATCAGCGGTTACACGACAAGCCGTGGACAAATGTCTGCGGCAGAATATCCCGTTTGCGCTCTATGCCGTTCCCGGCTCTGACCGATACACGTTCATGGCATCCGCTCCCACTGACGATGAGTTTCTTAATGACCACCTGACCACAGAGGGAGCGTTTGAAATCTCATTTTTTGCACATAGCAATCCCTCTCCTATTGTCATATTGCCTCGATACAGCGCGACTGACGTGCTTGCCCTACCTGACAGCATCCAATATCCCGGAGCTGACACCTATCCGGCGATACAGTCTACGTCTGCTATCGCCTACATGGCACAGGTACACGAACTGGCAAAAACCGCACGCTCAATGCATGGCAAAGTGGTATTGTCACGAATCATAGCCGGGAAAGCAGAGGGCATATCCCCATTAGATGTGGCACTGAAATACTTCGAGGGACAAGAAGGGACACTCCGCTACATATTTTTCACCCAGGAAACAGGCTTGTGGATCGGTGCTACCCCTGAATTGCTCGTAAGTTTCAGACCAGAAGCTGCCTCTGACCAACACGGACGCATATCCACCATGGCACTTGCCGGGACACGCATTCATCTGACAGATACCGCCGACGAGGCTTGGGACGATAAAAACGTAGCCGAACAGCAGTTTGTCAGCCGTCATATATCCACATGCCTCCATGATGCCGGATTAGACACCGTAGAGACAAGCGACTCCACCTTGCGCCTCAAAAACGTAGAGCACATATGCTCGATGTTTACCACCCAAGGCTCGCTCCAGCAAGCCTTGAAACTGCGTGAGACCCTTGATCCCACCCCGGCTGTCGGAGGCTATCCTACCGATACCGCCATAGAGCTCATCAGTTACTTTGAAACCCACGAACGCCTGTGCTATGCCGGTACAATCAACATACGCGACACCTCAGGCGCAGGGTTCAAAACCTTCGTCAATCTGCGAAGCATGCTCATCGCACCCGAAAACGATGGAGACTACCGCACAGCTTTCCTCTACAACATATATGTGGGCGGTGGCATCACTGCCGCATCACAGCCAGAAACGGAGTGGTCAGAGACCGCTGAAAAAGCATCGCTAATGCTCGATGCCCTTTCGTGCGGCAACGAGACGCTAACCGATACCGCCACACTCTACGATCAAATAAACATCGAGGTACAGGAATCACCGTCATTCCTGTCAGGATCTTTCTAAGCATTGCAAAGCTGATACAAAAAATTTGGAAATGGAACAAAACCAGAAGCCGTCGGGCAGCAACAAAAAGACCAATCCTACAGGAAAAATCGCACTTATAATACTCATTGCCATATTCATAGTGGCTGGTGTGTCATGCCTTCCTTTGCAGAAATGGACAGGAGGACGCATCAAGGATTTCAATCTTCTCGGTGACATACTTCCTCTGAGCGAGGACTCTTCATTTATCCAGCAGGGAGCCGACATAGTGGACCCGGAGTTGCTACGCATACGCCAGCAGAGCGAATCAGAAGCAGCCGTCAACCAGCATGCCGATCTCTACGGCATGGATCAGGAACCTGAGGGCGGATGGACACCGTCTGACACCGTCAGACCATATGTGGATCCTGACACAATAGTGCAACAACCCAAACAGAACCGCGTCGGCAACCTCGTTGCCATCGAGGACTACACCACTGGAGGCAGAGGTCTGAGGTCTCTCAAAGCAGCAATAGCTGCCGGACGCCTCGGCCGCATAGCCGTCGTAGGTGACAGCTATATCGAGGGCGACATATTCACCCAAAATCTGCGCGAGCAGCTTCAGGAAGCCTACGGAGGCGAAGGTGTGGGATATATGAGCCTATACAGCGACTTCCCCGGCTTCCGCCGCTCGGTCAAGCAAGGAGGCAACGGATGGCACACATATGACCCCAACAAGAAAGCCAAAAACATATATCTCGGTCTGGCAGAGCACTATTATGTGCCTACAGGCAATGCCCTCGCCACATATCAGGGTGTCACAGCCCTCAAGCATGCCGACAAGTGGAGCAAATCACAGTTCCTGTTCATTGCTCCTAACAACACTGTCATCTCTACCAAGAGCGGAGAAGCCGACTGGACAGAGCATCAGATCCAGGGCAGCGACCGCGTACAGTGCCTGACCATCGACGGCTCTACCAGCGATTTCCAACTGAAAACATCCGACACCTCTCTAATAGGCTTGGGTGTATGGCTTGACGGCACCAGCGGTATCGCCGTAGACTGCATGTCATCACGCGGATTCTCAGGTGTCACCCTCCTCAGAGTCAATGCCGCTCTTTGCCGCGCCATGGCAAAGGTCATCAACTATGACCTCATCATACTTGAATTCGGCATCAATGCCATGACATCGTCACAGACCGACTACTCGCTCTACAGCCGCAAGATGGTCGAGGTAATCAACCATGTGCGCACATGCTATCCTACCGCCGACATACTCGTCATGGGCATCGGTGACCGCGGCGAAAAGCGCGGCGCGGAAGTCCACTCCATGAAGTCTGCCCCCTATATGGTAGCAGCCCAGCGTGAAGCCGCCCGCAAGGCGCACTGCCTGTTCTGGGACACACGCGAAGCCATGGGCGGCAACGATGCGATAGTAGCATGGGCAAAAGCCGGAAAAGCCAACAAAGACTATATCCACATGACCCATCAGGGTGGTGCCGAACTTGCCACTCTCCTCTTCAACGCTCTGCGTCTGGAGCTTAAATAATCAGACATCACTCCATCAATCACTCCTCAACCACTAACAGCAACGACATGAACCACACATCACGTACATCCCTGATATTGGCGGCTGTGCTGTCACTCACCCTGACACCAGTGTCAGCCACTCCGACCAACCCCACACCGCCCGTAATCACTCCGGCGAATCCGGATCCCGACCAGGAAGAAACCAGCGAAGTCACCGAATCAGACGAAGAGGAAGACAGCGATGCCGCAGCTCCACACGAGACTGTCACAGAGGAGGTTGATGAGGATGACAACTCAGCCGAACGCGAAAATGAGGTAGTCATAGCACTGGATGACAACGACATTGACATCCCGGTGCCGTCGTTTATCAACCAGAAGGCTAATGCCATCAACCTCAACGGTGCAGACTGGTCCAACCTGCGCAGAGCTGTCAACGCCCATAAGATACGTCCACTGTCCATCCTAAACATAGGCGACAGCCACATTCAAGCCAATATGGGCACCGGTGTGACACGCGAGCTGCTTCAATACAAATACGGCAACGCCGGCAGAGGCATCATCACTCCCCTGCGCATGAGCGGCACCAACCAGCCCTATGACTACACCTTCTCATCCTCGCTCCCCTATACAGCCGTCAAACTGATGAAAGCACCATGGAAACGCACCATGGGTTTCACAGGCACATCCATCACCCCGTCAACCTCGCTGAGCAACATCACAATAGGCACACGCACGGAGGAAGATTACAACCCATTTAATGCCATAACCCTCTTTCACAAGGGCAAAATGGTCATCTCCGGTGTAACTGACGAGATGGGCAACAAAATCTCATATACCCAACATCCGTCACGTGACTTCACCTATCTCAAACTTGCATCTCCGCAGACACGCGTGACCATCAGCTACGAGAATCTCGGCGACCTCACCCTCTTCGGCGCGAATCTATCAGGTGGCAGACCAGGCGTATTCTATCATTCAATCGGCAACAACGGTGCCACCTACGATACCTATAACCGCATCGGTGACATAGGAGCATCCATCAAGCCGCTCAACCCCAATCTTGTCATTCTCTCGCTCGGCACCAACGAGGCATTCGGCAGACTCGACACCGCACGTCTGCGTAACAGCATCGACAAACTTGTCAAAGATATACGCGATGCCAATCCCGCCGCCGAGATAGTGCTGGTGACCCCGATGGAGTGCTACCGCTCGTCCACCAAGACGGTCACAAAGAAGATCCCCGTCAAGTCAAAAAAGCGCAAAGGGAAAAAACGTAGAGTGACTCGATATAAGACCGTAAAAACCAAAGTGCGCTCATCGGGCGTCAACACCAACATCCGCCCCATCCGAGATGCCATAGTAGCCTACGGTGCCGATAACGGCATACCTGTATATGACTTCTGGGAAGTAGCCGGCGGCTCAGGCGCAGCCGCTACATGGGTCAAAAACGGACTTTTCAGTCCCGACCGCGTGCACCACAGCGCCAAAGGCTACAAACTTGAAGGACGCCTGATGTATGACGCTCTGGTCAAGGCATTTGGAAACTGACGGAATTATCCTATACACTCGGAAGCCATCCTTTTGTTACAGCGGTCGCTACATGTAGCGACCCTACTATCCTGAAAATAGGTTTAATCAACATACTTATTAATCAGCTCTGCAACAGTGTCAGAAATTCTTGACAAACTCAACATAGACTGGGAGAGGCTGGCGGATGTCATCAAATTTGACGCCGCCAATCCCCTGTTGTTCAATACAGGCTTGTTTCTTGTACTTTTCGCAGGATTTATCGTGGTCTATCAGATGATAAGGCGGTGGAAAAACGCCAAACTCATCTTCGTCATCCTGTTTTCGCTCTACTTCTATTACAAGTCATCGGCAGAATACTGCTTCATACTCCTCGGAGTGTGCATATTCGACTTCCTGCTGGGGCAGTGGATGGGAAGCGCAGAACGGCGCGGTATCCGCCGGCTCATAGTGACCATCAATGTGCTCGTCAACGTGGGGATGCTGGTATACTTCAAGTATTTCCGTCTGTTTATGGAGACCTTTGTCAATATGACACGTTTGGAATGGTCATTTGACGACATCATCTTACCTGCCGGCATATCATTTTTCACCTTCCGAAGCATCAGCTACATTGTAGATCTCTACCGCAGGAAGATGGAGCCTTGCCGCAATCTGCTCGAATATACATTCTTCCTGACATTCTTCCCTCCGTTACTTGCCGGACCTGTGGTACGCGCCAAGGACATGCTGCCACAGATCCGCGCCAATGAGACAGCCACACGCGAGATGGTCAGCAACGGACTGTTTCTGATCATTGCCGGTCTTATCAAAAAGGTTGTTGTAGCCGACTACATAAGCGAGAACTTTGTAAGCCGCGTGTTTGACAATCCGTCGCTCTACAGCGGCTTTGAGAATCTGATGGCAGTATACGGCTTTTTCATCCAGCTCTACTGCGACTTCTCTGGATATAGCGACATTGCTATAGGCATAGCTCTTATGCTGGGTTACCGCTTCCTTGACAACTTCCACGCTCCATTCAAGTCGCAGAATCCTACCGAATTCTGGCACCGCTGGCACATATCCCTCTCCACTTGGCTTCGTGACTACCTCTACATCCCTCTCGGAGGCAACCGCAAAGGCACCGCCCGCAAGCACGTCAACCTTATGGCTACGATGGTCATAGGCGGTCTGTGGCACGGAGCGTCATGGATGTACATGATATGGGGTGGTCTGCAAGGCATGTTCCTTGTCATCCACAAGGAAATCAAGCGGCTGTTTCCAGGATTGCCCGATGACAAGAAAGGCAGCTGGTGGCGTGTAGGAGCCAACATGTTCTTCACGTTCAACCTCCTGGCTATCAGCTTCGTATTCTTCCGTTCACGGTCACTTGAAGATGCCGCTGCTATGGGCAAGCAGATATTCACCGACTTCCACATCAGCGTGGCACCACAGTTTATCGAAGGATATATCTTCATAGTACTCGCCATACTATTGGGCTATTTCATGCACCTCGCCCCATCGAGCTGGAGCGATGCCATCAAGAAAGGCATGACACGCATGCCGGCAGTGCTACTCGCAGTGCTACTCGCGCTGGTGATACTGCTTATAATACAGGTGCGCCAGAGCGACATCGTACCTTTCATATATCTCCAATATTAATTGATAAAATGCGATTCCTTGCCTGCTCCATACTCGCCGTCTGCTTCATGTCAGCTTCCGCCTCAGTGCTACTGACCACCAAGGTAACCGACGAGTCCGGCACTCCTATTCCATACGCCAAGATCACCATACCATCGCATAAGGATGTGACCCTGACAGACTCTGCAGGGGTATTGCATTACAAACTCGCAACCATTTCTCCTGCCGATACACTGATATTCTCCTCCATCGGCTATGAATCACGCGCTATAACCTACAAAGATTTAAAAGGACAACCTGCTGTCACGCTCAGAGACAATCCCAATCAGCTCCACGAGGTCACAGTACTCCCGGCAAAGACCAAGAAAAAGACTTTCGGACGCACATCCATGAAAGGGGCATTTGAAATCCAGGTCGGCTCCGAGCATAGCGAGGGTACCGGCATAGGTGTACACTGCAAGACAGGGAAACGCGGATGGATCACATCCGTAAGCATGGGGTGGATGCAGCGTCCTGACTGTCTGACGCGGATGCCGTTCAGGCTCAACATATATAATAAGGAGAAAGGCAAGTGGGTCAATGTCACCGAGCGTCCCATCATGTTCACCTATGACCAGAAAAATCTCAACGAGGAGGGACGTTTCGTCTACAAATTGCCCGAACCGGTGATGATAAGCGGCGATACGATGGTGGAGTTTGAGTTTCTTGAACCGATGCACCACCGCACTATGTACATCAAATCCAATGTAATGACAGGGCACTTCTATTTCCACAATGAGGAGGGCAACTGGGAGTCCATACCCGTCGGCGGCTCTTTTGCTGTCCACGCCACGGTAGAGAAGTGACCCAATGCTATTCACTTAATATATAACATGAACGTAGGGACGCGGTGTGCCTCAATGCCTCTACCTTAAGCTAATCTTATCTTCTCATGTTCGCGCCCTAAAGGGCGCATCTCTCGATTAGCCGAGGGGCTCGCCCCTCGGTTTACGTCAGTCTATGTCACGCGCTGCGCTTTGCCGCAGCGCATTAAACCCCATGATGCTCAACATTATAACGACTGATGCGCTGCGGCAAAGCGCAGCGCGTATATACACCATCTCTTACCGAGGGGCAAGCCCCTCGGCTAACGGAGAGATGCGCCCACAAGGGGCGCGAATAGTGTTTTTGTAAATGTCATTCTCAAAAAATGACATCGGAGGGTTGACATGGGACAAAAAATGTAGTAAATTTGCAAGATATTGCGCAAGTTGCGCCCTAACACCACGTCCGTTACTTCCCACGCCTTTCAACAGCAGTTTATGGGTCAGAAAAAACGCAGACTCCTATCAACCCTCGCAGCACAGATGACTGCAATGATCAGCATGTCACTTGTGCTTATCGTATTAGGCTTGATGTCACTCGGGGGCATAGCCGCCCACTCACTGTCAGAGCAGGTGCGACAGAAGATGGGATTTACAGTTATCATGGATGACAATGCCACCCCTGCCGAAATCAACACCCTGCTCAGGTCATGGCGCAAATCGCCTTACGTATCGGCTGCCAAATACACATCGCCGGCTCAGGCACTGGAGCGATGGAAAGCATCTACTGGCGATGACGAAGATATAGTGGCTCTGCTGGGCACAAATCCGTTTCGTCCGGAAATGGATGTCAACGTCAAGCCCCGCTATGCCAATGTCGACTCATTACGCTCTATAATAGCAAGTGTGGCGGCAATGCCGGGAGTAAGCGAAGTACGACTCCAGGCGCGCATGATCGAGAACATCAATAAAGCAGTAAACAAGACTGCCATCGTATTGGCGATAATCGCAGCGGCTCTGCTGTTCATATCCATTGTTTTAATCAACAATCTCGTAAGGCTGAGCATCTATGCGCGACGTTTCATCATCCACACGATGAAGTTAGTCGGTGCGACACCGGCATTCATACGCCGCCCCTTTGTTCTCGCAAGCGCCTTCAATGGTCTGCTGTCGGGCTTTATCGCCGTGGCTGTTATCGGCGCCCTTCTCGCCTATGGCTACGCCACCGGGCATGAACTGGCAGCACTGTTGCCGATGTATCTGACTGCGTGGGTATTAGGAGGCATCATAGTGCTGGGGGTATTGCTATGCACATTATCTGCATTTATAGCCACCAACCACTACCTGCGCATAGACTACGACAATCTGCACAAATAAACAGTACATCTAATATATAAATCCAGTATTCTCCTTTTTACAAACTATCATGTCTGGAAATCAAAACGGAAAACAACCGTCAATGGACCAGTTTGTGCTTGAGAAGCCCTCTGAACGTCCGCTCATAAAACGCAATTTCATGTGGATGATAATTGCAGGAGTCATGATTGTAGCCGGATTCCTCCTTATGCTTGGAGGCAGTTCGACAACCGAAGAGTTCAACCCCGATATTTTCAGTGCACGTCGCATCGTAGTCGGACCGACTATGGCATTTTGCGGATATGTGGTTATGGCTATAGCCCTTATACTCAAACCGCGCGTTGCGACGACAGCCGCACAACCTGACGGAGAGGAGGTGGATCTATGAACTGGCTTGACGCACTCTTTCTCGGCATAATCCAGGGACTTTCGGAGTATCTGCCTATCAGCTCGAGCGGACATCTTGAGATATTCCGCCATCTGCTCGGGACAGATCTTGGGAACACTACCTCTCTTGAGTTTGACATCATGCTGCATGTCGCTACAGTACTGAGCACCATAATCATACTGTGGAAAGAATTTGCTCCGCTCTGCTTTTCATTCTTCGGCTTCAAGCGTGATGCCAACACCACATATGTATGGAAACTCATAGTTTCTTGCATTCCCGTAGCCGTGGTGGGCATCTGCTTCAAAGATGTAGTTGAGAGTTTCTTCACAGGCAACCTGACCATAGTCGGCATATGCCTATGCGTGACAGCTGCCCTCCTCTCGTTCGCCTACTTTTTCCGCACACGTCCCTCTATCGAACAGCATAAGCAAGGACACGAAATCACATGGGGCGATGCTATCGTCATGGGTATAGCCCAAGCTATCGCAGTGCTTCCCGGACTGAGCCGTTCTGGCACAACCATCGCCACTGGCATCTCCATGGGCGCACGACGCGAAGCTGTGGCGCGCTTCTCTTTCTTCATGGTCATCATACCTATCCTTGGCGAAGCACTCCTCTCAACTGTCAAGCTCCTTCATGGCGGAGCGGAAGCCGACAGCTCGTTTGAAGTAATCGGCTGGGGTCCGATGATAATCGGCTTCATAGCCGCGCTGCTTGTGGGCTGCGCCGCCTGCAAGTGGATGCTCGAAATTGTCAAGAAAGGCAAGCTCGTATGGTTTGCAGTCTACTGTCTCGTGGTAGGTATCCTCTGCATAGTGTTATAACCACACCTCAGCAACATGGATTTCATATCAGGAGAAATACTACTGATTGACAAACCTCTCGGATGGACATCGTTTGATGCCGTCAAGCGTGTGCGTGGAGCCCTTACTCGCCGCATGAAGGTCAAGAAGCTCAAGGTGGGACATGCCGGCACTCTTGATCCCCTCGCTACAGGCGTGATGGTCATATGCACAGGCAGAGCCACCAAACGCATCGACGAACTCCAGGCTGGAGTGAAGGAATATATAGCCACCTTGGCTCTTGGAGCTACTACTCCATCGTTTGACCTTGAGACGGAGATAGATGCAACTTATCCGATAAACCACATCACCAGCGAACTGGTGAAAGAAACTCTGCGGAAATTCCATGGCACCATACAGCAGGTGCCTCCGGCTTTCTCAGCCGTCAAAATCGACGGACAGCGAGCCTACAAGATGGCTCGTAAAGGTCAGACGCCCGAGCTGAAAGCCAAAATCCTCGTCATTGACGACATCGAGCTGCTCCAATACGCCCAGGACCAGATCACCCTGCGCATCGTATGCAGCAAAGGCACGTACATCCGCGCCCTCGCCCGCGACATCGGCGAAGCTCTGGGCTCAGGAGCGCACCTGACAGCCCTGCGACGCACACGTGTCGGCGACTTCACAATCGATAAGTGCATCAGTGTGGATGAAGCGGCGGCAATGATACGCGATGTTGACATAACCATGCCTGACGACAACGCTGACACCGCTCAGCAATAAACATAACTCATAAGAACAACAAACTTATATACCGTATATCGGCAATCCTCATGAAACTGTCACAGTTTAACTTCAACCTCCCCAAAGATCTCATAGCATCCACTCCCGTAGCCGAGCGTGACGAATCACGTCTCATGGTCATCAACCGCGCTACAGGCGAGATAGAACACCACATATTCAAGGAAATCATCAACTATTTTGATGACGGCGATGTGATGGTGTTCAACGACACCAAGGTATTCCCGGCTCGCCTCTTCGGCAACAAGGAGAAGACCAACGCCCTTATCGAGGTGTTTCTGCTCCGCGAACTCAACGAAGAAAACAAGCTCTGGGATGTGCTCGTGGAGCCTGCCCGAAAAATCCGCATAGGCAACAAGCTCTATTTCGGCGACGACGACTCCATGGTGGCAGAGGTGATAGACAACACCACCTCGCGCGGACGCACCCTGCGCTTCCTTTATGACGGTCCCCACGATGAGTTTAAGGAGGAGCTGTTCAAGCTCGGAGAGACTCCGCTGCCCTATTACATCGACCGCAAGCCCACACAGGAGGATGCCGAACGCTATCAGACCATCTTCGCCCAGCGCGAGGGTGCTGTAGTGGCTCCCGCTGCCGGGATGCACTTCTCACGCGAACTGATGAAGCGTCTGGAAATACGCGGAGTGAAGCCCGAATACCTCACTCTACATATAGGGCTGGGCATCTTCCGCGAAATAGATGTCGAAGACCTTACCAAGCACCGCATGGACTCCGAGCAGGTCAACATCTCACAGCATCTTGTGGATGTGGTCAATGATGCCAAGGACCACAACAAGCAGGTATGCGCAGTGGGCACCTCGGCTCTGCGCGGACTGGCAAGCGCGGTATCCATGGGCGGACACATCAAGACCTATACCGGTTGGACCAACAAGTTCATATTCCCTCCCTACGACTTCACCGTGACCACATCGCTCGTCACCAACTTCCATCTCCCGTACTCCACTATGCTTATGATGGTGTGCGCTTTCGGCGGTTACGACCTCGTCATGAAGGCATACAAGGAAGCTGTCAAAGAGAAGTACCGTTTCGGTGCTTATGGCGATGCCATGCTGATAATCTGAGGCTGATATGGGTAGCCGCTTTGTCACTGTCGACCATCCTGGCGAGAGCACGGTGCGCGAGAAGATGAGCCGTTTCCTGGCTTTCGCTCAGCCCGCCTCCTCTGCTGATGAGGCACGAAGCATCATAGCCGACTTCTCTAACCGCTATCATGACGCACGTCACGTATGCTGGGCATACATGATTGGTGCCGACAGGATGGAATACCAGTCAAGCGACAACGGAGAGCCCTCAGGCACTGCCGGCAAACCCATACTGGGGCAAATCAATTCGCTCGGACTGACCAATGTGGCAGTGATAGTGGTACGATACTTCGGAGGCATCAAGCTTGGTACCTCCGGACTTATCGCCGCCTACCGTCAGGCTGCCCGCGAAGCACTTGAAGACGCAGGCACACGCGAAGGCTGCGAGATGTCACCGCTTCCTATGACATTCGGCTATCTTGCCATGAACGATGTCATGAAAATAGTAAAAAGCGAAAATCTTGCCATATTATCCCAGGAGCATGACAATACCTGCCACATGACACTCTCAGTCCCATCGGACTCTGTGGAACAATGGAAAGCCAGATTCCTCAAAGCGGGAGCACAGTGTGACGACTGACACAACATCATATCAATCTCTTCATGACTATACATAACATACTCCGATACGCCACTATCAAAACGGCACTTCTGGCGGCTGTGATGCTGATGATCCCTACCGGATGCTCCATCAGCTACAAACTCAATGGAGCCGCGCTTGACTATTCGCTCTACAAGACCGTACATGTCGGGGAGTTCCCGATACGTGCGGCTTTGGTATATGCCCCGTTGCAGCCGATGTTTGAAAACCAGCTGACTGACTACATCCGCTCCAACACTCGTCTGCAGGTAGTTGACGGCCGCTCTGATCTTGACCTCACCGGCGAAATCACAGGCTACACCCTGACACCGCAGTCGGTCAATGAAAACGCCGTGGCTGCCCAGACACGTCTCACCATCACCGTGCGCGTCAAATACACCGACCATAAGGACGAGAGCAAAGACGTAGACCAGACCTTCTCGGCGTACTATGACTTTGATTCATCGTATATGCTCACCGACATCCAGGACCAGGCATGTGAAGACATCACCAAGCAGCTCGTGACTCTGATTTTCAACGCCACACTTGGCAACTGGTAATCTACCCTGACCATATGGACGCACAGCTTCTACAATATCTCGACCTGCTCAGTCAAGGCCGCGCATCCGAAGCCGATCCGGCATTGCTGCGCGAACTGAGCCGCCGATATCCCTATTTCTCCAAAACCGACACCACCCTTGCAGAGAAATTAAAGGCGGAAGGGCTCAGCTCTGATGACATAAGGGAATTGCAGGCTTCCATAATCAGCCAGTCAGCCAATCCCGACGCTGTCTCGGCAGCTCTCGGCTTGGAGAGCGATGCCGATTTCTATGGCGAATCCAAACCTGCACGCGAGAAAATGACCACAGAGACCACCATCGACTCCTTCTTGGAACGCTACGGCAATTCTGCCGACAACGACAAGGAGATGGCACTCTTGGAGAAGCTCATATTCAACCCTGTAGCACCTGACTATACAGCCTCGCTCGAAGCTCTCGAACCGGCTGCGCATCCCCAAGCGACAAGCACTGACGAGCCGTGCGTCACGTCAAGCCGTCAGGACCAGCTTATAGATGCGTTTATCGCCAAAAGCAACGAAGACACACCGCTGTCTGCAACCATAGACATCGTAGCTGCAAATCCCCAGCTCTCTACCACGACGGAACCACCGACAGCCACACCAGAACATCAGCCAGACACCTCCGAATCTCGCCAGCATGCACTGCTAACCGAGAGCCTCGCCAAGATATATATCAAAAAAGGTCGGTATGCCAAGGCTTTTGAAATTATTCACTCCCTAAGTTTGAATTATCCAGAAAAAAGTTGTTACTTTGCAGACCAATTACGTTTCTTGCATAAACTAATGCTTATTCAGGAACTGCAGACCAAAAACGACAAGAAATAACATAACTTACATAGCAACATAACAACAAAATGTACGTACTCATTATTGTTCTCACCCTTCTGGCAGCGGTGCTGCTCATCGGGGTCGTGCTTATCCAGAAATCAAAAGGCGGCGGTCTTTCGTCATCATTTGCCGGCTCAAACCAGATCATGGGTGTGCGCCGTACCACCAACTTCATTGAAAAAGTGACATGGACGCTCGCTGGAGCTATCGCCGTGCTCGCCATCCTCTCAGTCTTCTTCATGCCCTCAATCGGCGCAGGCCAGGCATCTCGCGTACAGGCTCCCGCTGCCACCGAGCAGACAGCTGCCGAGGATTTCAACACTGCAGCACCTGTAGCCGCTCCCGCACCTGCCGCTACCCCTGCTCCCGCTGCAGCCCCCGCAGAATAATCCACACTGACATTATTCCAACAACCCATATATGACAGACCGTAACGCCTATTGCGGTCTGTCATAATTGTACCTAACCCTTTCACCGCCATGTTCTCAGGAATAGTAGAAGAAGCTGCCACCGTGGTAGCTGCCACCCGCGATAACGGCAATCTCAACCTGCGCATCCGCAGCTCATTTGCCGACGAACTCAAGATAGACCAGTCTGTAGCCCACAATGGCGTATGCCTGACAGTGGTCGAGCTACACGACAACAACACCTATGTAGTGACAGCCATCCAGGAAACACTCGACCGTTCAAATCTCGGCGACCTCAATGAGGGCGACCTCGTCAATCTCGAACGCAGCATGCTGATGAACGGACGGCTTGACGGGCACATTGTGCAGGGACATGTGGATTGCACAGCCGTGTGCACCGACATCCGCGAGGTCGACGGCAGCACATACTTCCAGTTTACCTACGACATCGATCCCGCCATGGCTGCAAAAGGCTATGTCACCGTCGAGAAAGGAAGCGTGACAGTCAACGGCGTGTCACTGACCGTGTGTGACTCGCAGCGCGACTCATTCCGCGTAGCCATCATCCCCTACACCATGGACCACACCAACTTCCACTCCTTCCGTCTCGGCACTCGCGTCAACATCGAGTTTGACATCATAGGCAAATACCTCGCCCGCCTCCAGGACTTCAAGTAACCGCCATTTCATGTAGGGATGGTTGCAGAATCCCTAACTATAGGGGTACACTTTCTACTGGTCAATCTTTTGCTGCATATGGCTGACAAAATTAGGTTGCCTCGATTGCTATGCGAAAGCAGTATTACTCTTGTAGGGACATGCCGTGGCATGTCCGCATTCAGCAGCATTCGCAAATGTAACGTCTGATGTAGGGACATGCCGTGGCATGTCCCTACAAACCTCACACATCATCTATTCCATCTATTCTGTCTTCCAGCGGCGAGTCTGGAGGTCGGCAGACTTCATTTCGGCAGGGTTGTCGGCAGGCGACCAGAAGCGGTGGTGACCCAATTCGTCGGGCATGTACTGCTGACGCTTGAAGTGCCCGGGATAATCATGGGGATAAATGTAATCCCTGCCATATCCCATATCCTTCATCAGTGAAGTCGGGGCATTGCGCAGATGAAGGGGCACAGGCAGGTTTCCGGTCTCACGCACTTTGGCAAGCGCCGCATCTATGGCGAGATATGCCGAATTGCTCTTCGGCGAGGTGGCAAGATATATCGTGCACTCGGCAAGAGGTATGCGTCCTTCGGGCCAACCGATTTTACGGAGTATGTCAAATGTAGCATTTGCCAGAAGCAGAGCGTTAGGATTAGCCAGCCCGATGTCTTCGGCTGCAAGGATGACGAGTCTGCGGGCTATGAATTCCGGATCTTCGCCCCCCTCCACCATGCGCGCAAGCCAGTAGATGGCAGCATCGGGGTCACTTCCGCGTACGCTCTTGATAAATGCCGATATGATGTCATAGTGCATCTCTCCGTTCTTGTCATATGCTGCTGGATTCTCTTGCAGACGGTCAGTAACCGTCTTGTCGTTAATGACAATTTTCTCCTGATCAGGTGTCGACTGCTCTATCAGGTCAAGTATGTTGAGCAATTTACGTGCATCACCTCCGGCAAATCTGAAAAGGGCTGTGGTTTCCTCGACATCCACACTGCGCTCTTTCAACACAGAATCATGCTCCAGCGCATGCCTGAGCAAGCGGTCAAGTTCCTCCTCATCAAGTGGTTTAAGCGTATATACACGCGCTCTTGACAGCAACGGACGGATCACCTCAAACGAAGGATTCTCGGTCGTGGCACCTATGAGCGTGATAGTACCGTCCTCCACCGCACCGAGCAGACTGTCCTGCTGGCTCTTGTTGAAACGGTGGATTTCATCTATGAAAAGTATCGGACGTCCTTTGCTGAACACGCTCGCAGCATCCTTGCGGCATTTGTCAAGCACCTCGCGCACCTCCTTAACACCGCTTGTCACAGCCGACAGAGTGTAAAAGCTGCATCCTGTAGTATTGGCTATGATACGTGCCAATGTGGTTTTTCCCACCCCCGGAGGTCCCCAGAGGATAAACGACGAGAGCCTTCCTGTCTCTATCATCCTGCGTATGACCGCATCTGGTCCTACAAGATGGGTCTGACCGATGTAATCATCGAGTGTACGCGGTCTCAATCGTTCTGCCAATGGCTGGTATATCATCTGCTCAATTTATTATGCTGATTTTATGTATTACAAATTTAACAAAATCGGGCAGTTTTATCAGTTCATCTCGGTGTTAATAGATTATAAAATGCCTGTGCTGTTTTTGATTTTTATTTAACTTTACATCAGTGACATTTGTTAATATTACAAAAGTCCACTTCACGTTGATACTAACTTAAACAGATAACGATATGAGCAATCAAGGTTCCAATGGCCTTCTACGAGCCATCTTCGGTATTATAATGATAATCATCTACGTAGGCATGGGTGTATTGATACTATGCGGCACATTCGGCTGGTTTTCAGGATCATGGATATGGCTACGCTGGACTGCCGGCATCCTGCTGATAGTCTATGGCATATGGCGAGCCTACAGACAATTTGCCGGAGTAGACACTCCAGTGTAATTCTATAACCCATCACCACGCCAACAATATCACGATGAACATAATCAAAAGTTCCATCATAGCCATGACCGCGGCTGCGGCTATGGCTACCATTATGACATCATGTGACAAAAAAGCAGCAACCACCTCTACCTCGGGTCTCGGCTCGATAGTGTGCGATGCAAGCTTTGAAAACATAATGTCACAGGAGATAGATGTCTACGAATACATCTACCCCAAGGCAAGCATCATACCCTACTACGTCGACGAACACTCGGCGGTGGACTCGCTGCTTGACCTCAAGACCAAAGCCATAGTCATCACCCGACGCCTCACCCAGCAAGAGAAAGACTATCTCAAGAGCAAGAAGAAAAACGTGCGCGAGAGCCGCATAGCCGTAGACGCTATAGCCCTCATAGTCAACCCTGCCAATACTGTATCTGTGCTTTCAAAGAAGGAGATAGCCCAGATACTCTCAGGACAACTGCGCCGTTGGGACGAGGTGGAGCCGAGCAAACTCGGCGACATCGAAGTGGTATTTGACCACCAAGGTTCAAGCACGGTCCAGTACATGAAGGATTCTCTGCTTAACGGTGCCGAATTCGGTCCCAACGTATATGCCCAAAAGACCAATGCCGATGTATTCAAAGCCGTGGCAACAAACAAAAATGCCGTCGGTATCATAGGTGTCAGCTGGATAAGCAGTGACTTACGCGAACGTGAATACACCCGCGAAGAGCTGGCTGCAGCAAGCAGCAAGAGCGACACCACCACCATCGAGTTCGACCCGCGCATCAAAGTGCTCAAAGTCCGCGGCAACGACGAGGTAACCGCCTACAAACCCTACCAGGCATATATCTATGACGGCAGCTATCCGCTCTACCGCTCCGTGTACATGATCAACACGGCAGCCGGCGGCACAGTGGTGCAAGGTTTCTACAGTTTCGTCACATCATTCCAGGGGCAGAAACTCATCCAGATGACCGGCATACTCCCCGGCACACTTTCGCCACGCATGGTGAGCCTCGAATAACAGCGATCTGACCTCATAAAGACCCAAAATTGGCTTAATTTCTATGAAATTTCCACAATTTTGGGCCTTTGTCATGTTTATTACAAAGAAAATGCGTAATTTTAAAGTCAGTAACTACGTTTAAACAAATCTCAACAATACAAACAAAAAACAATTAACCTGAACAGGACATGAAAAGAACATTCCTTTTCTCTGCACTCGCAGCATCAATGCTCGGTGCCATGGCCCAGGGCGGCTATCAGGACGGCATCGACTATTTCAAAGCCGACTATCCCGAAGAAGCAGCCATCATTCTTACCAAGACCATCAACGACCCAGCATCTGACAAAGCCCTTTCTTACTACTACCTCGGAGCAATAGACTTGCGCAAGAATGACAAGGCTGCCGCCGTGGCTAACTTCGACAAGGGCATCGCAGCCAACCCTGGATGCGGCTATAATTATATAGGCAAAGGCCAGGTAGAACTCCTCAACGGCAACGAATCAGCTGCCGAAAAGCTTTTCAAGCAGGGCATTTCTGCTGACAAGAAAGAGAAAGGTGCTCTGTGTGCCGCAGTGGCTCGCGCATACTTCAACGTCAATCCGGTCAAGTATGCCAAGAAAATCGAGAAATACATCGCCGACGGCGACAAGGCAAGCAAATTCAAGGAGAGCGACCTCTTCGTGCTCCGTGGCGACATGGTGGTCAACAACCCTGGCGAATCAGCCGGACAGTATGAGACCGCTATCGTGACCGACGAGGAAGTTGGTGCCCCTGTAAGCCCCGAAGCCTATGTGAAGTATGCTCGTGTTTATTTCCATGTCAATCCCGAATACGCCATCAACAAACTGACAGAGCTCAACAAGAAGCTCCCCACCTCAGCCCTTGCACAGCGCGAACTCGCCGAAAAATACTACGACAACAACCAGCTCACTCTCGCTGCCGAGCAGTATGGCAAGTACATGAGCAATCCCAACCACTTCGAACGTGACGAGCAGCGTTACAGCGGTCTGCTTTTCTTCGGCAAGAAGTATGCTAAGTCTCTTGAAATCGCCGAGAAAGTGCTTGCAAAGAATCCTGACAACTTCTACATGCAGCGCATGGTGATGTACAACCTCTTTGAGATGAAGCGTTACGAGGAAGCTGAGGCTGCTGCCAAGAAGTTCTTCGCAATGGTTCCAAAAAATCAGATTCAGCCCAAGGACTACGAATATGAGGGCGACATACTGATGGAGCTCAAGCAGTATGAGGCAGCCGTGGCTGCTTACAAGCAGTGCGAGACTGCATTCCCCGACCGCACCGACATCCTCGATGAACTTGCAGCTGCCTACAACAGCGCATCGCAGTTTGAACTCGCAGCCAAGACCATGCAGCGCTTTGTGGATTCAGGTGACCGCTCGCTCAACGATCTTTGGGACTGCGCCGACTACTACAAAAACTGGGGACTCAGCCTCCCCGAAGGCTCTGAGGAGCGTGCCGCTGCCGCTGCCGCTGGTATCAAGGTCATCGATCAGGCTATCGAACGTCAGCCCAAAGCCGGTCAGCTCTACCGCACCAAGTCACAGCTCTTCCAGGTAGGCAACGCCACCCCCAACATGGAGGCAGCCGATGCTTACAAGAAGATGATCGAGTGCTACGAAGCTGCTGGAGAAAAAGAGAAACGTCAGGCTCAGATCGTATCAGGACTCATGTACATCGGTTCATACTACGCAGCCAACAAGGACATGGACTCAGCCCGCAGCTACTATCAGCAGGCTCTTGACCTTGACCCCTCTAATGAAGGACTTGCCAACTATATCAAGACACTCAAATAAAACGGATACGGGACCTACCATCCCGCATATCTGACACTCACACGCACGCTCCGCCGGGACTCACTGACCTGACGGAGCGTTCGGTGTGATTAGATACGATAACCAATGATAGAATATATCAAGGGTACTATAGCCCAATTGACACCCACCTACATGGTCATAGAGACAGCCGGGATAGGCTATGGGATAGAAATCTCGGTAAGCACTTTTGACAGTCTGCAAGGAAAAGAATCAGCCCGCATATTCATCCATGAGATAATACGCGAAGATGCCCATCTGCTGTTTGGTTTCGGCTCGGCAAAAGAGCGCGAACTGTTCCGCTTGCTCATCGGAGTCAGCGGTGTCGGAGCCAATACAGCCCGCACAGTGCTTTCGGCTCTGCCTCCCTCCTCGCTTGAGGCAGCCATATCGCAGGGCGATGTCAGCACGCTCAAAAGCGTCAAAGGCGTCGGAGCCAAAACTGCCGAAAGAATCATAGTGGACCTGCGTGACAAAATAAAACCGGGTGACGACACGTTATTAAATGTAGGTGGCAAGCGCAACGAAACATTTGAGGAAGCTCTCGCAGCTTTGGTAATGCTTGGCTTCCAACGCCAGGCATCAGTCAAAGCGTTAAAAAAAATCTACGATGCCGATCCGCTCACCACTGCCGAAAAAGCCATCAAGAAAGCTCTTTCGATGATGTAATCTGCTATCTCTCACGCACTATCTGAAGTGAATTCACCACGTTCCCGCCGATACAGACATGTCACAAGCCTTTGCATAGCTGCCGTCATCATAGCGGTAGCCGGCTTGGTCATGCCCTCACGGGCGCAATACCGTCAGAGTTCACTGTCAGCTCCACCCCCACCCCCTGTACCCGTTGGCAATCCACTCATGCAGGCAGCAGATTCGTTGATGACCCCATTCCCGGTAGGCTACACTGTGCCTCCAGATGTGGATTATCTGCTCAATCAGGAATTTGCAGCCGACCTCGCCACACCCTCCAATATCACCACTGTGCCCGAGTATGACCCTGTGACAGGAGTCTACATGGTGCGTACACGTGTCGGCGACATGGAAGTCGCCACACCATTTATTCTCACTCCGCAGCAATACAACGACTGGCAGATGCGCCAGTCTATGCTTGACTACTACCGCCAGCGTAACGCCGAAGAACTTGACGAGTCGAAGAAAAAGCCGTTTAATATTTTCGACATGAATTTTGCTCTCGGACCGCTTGAAAAGATATTCGGTCCTGGAGGTGTCAATCTCAAGCTCAATGGCAACATGCAGATCAACATGGGTATATCAAGCCAGTACAACGGCGACCCATCACGAAGCAAACGCCACCAGCGCACCACCCGATTTGACTTTGACCAGAAGATACAGGCTACGGTCAATGCCACTGTCGGCAACCGCATGTCATTTAACATGTCATACAACACCGATGCCACCTTTGACTTCGACTCCAAGAATCTCAAATTGGCATACAAAGGCGAAGAGGACGACATAGTCAAAGAAATAGAGGCAGGTAACGTCAGCATGACCACTGGCGGGACTCTCATCCGAGGAGCCACTGCGCTATTCGGTCTCAAGACAAAGCTGCAATTCGGCAAACTGACCGCCACAGCCCTTGTCGCACAGCAAAACTCTGCATCAAAAAGTGTATCGACCGAAGGAGGCGCACAGACCACCGAATTTATGGTCAAAGCCCATGACTATGACTCTGACCGCCACTATTTCCTCGGTCTCTATTTTTACGACCACTATAACGAATTTGCCGCCAATCTGCCATTGACCACATCAGGCGTGGAAATCAATAATGTGGAAGTATGGGTCACCAACCGCACTGGCAACTACAACAATTCGCGCGACATCATAGCCTTTACCGACCTCGGCGAGAGCGTAACCTCCAATCTTCAGAATCCCACACAAGTCCACGTCACCGGAGGCAACGAGGGCAAACGCCCGAGTAACAACAACAATGACCTCTATGCCTCAGTCAAGGATATAGAGAACTTCAACGGAGCCGAGCAGATTCTCTCGGCTCGCGGACTCGTCTCCGGTAACGACTACATGAAGGTAGAGAAAGCGCGTCTGCTTTCGTCGGGCGAATATACCGTCAACAAGCAGCTCGGCTATATCTCCCTGCGCTCACAGCTTCGTGACGAAGTACTCGGCATTTCTTACGAATACACCTACAACGGCACCACCTACTACGTCGGCACTATGTCAAGTTCAGTCCAGGAGACCGAACGCCCCCTTATGGTCAAGATGCTCAAAAGTGTGCAGTCCAACTCTGACATGAAGACGTGGAAGCTGATGATGCGTAACGTCTACAACACAGGCGGCTATTCACTTGTGCGCGACCACTTCAAGCTTGATGTCAAGTTTCTCAACCAGACCAATGGCAACGTGGAGCAGATATACCTGCCCCTGTCAGGCACTATCGGACAGACACCTCTGCTTCAACTACTTGGTCTCGACCGCCTGAACTCTACCAACCAGAGTCCATCGGACGGCTTCTTTGACTGGCTCGACGGTTATACCGTGCTTCCTCAGACAGGGCGTATCATATTCCCCGTGACCGAACCGTTCGGCGAATACCTTGCCGAGCAGATAATGCGTAGCGGTTTTTCACGAGCCGAGGCTGACAAATATTGCTACTACGACCTATACACCAAGCTCCAGAGTGAAAACATAGAGACCGAAAACTCCAATGTGTTCACCCTACAGGGACGCATGCAGGCAGCCACTGGCAACACCATCCGCCTCAACGCCACCAACGTTCCCCGCGGCTCTGTGGTAGTGACAGCCGGAGGTACGCGGCTGATAGAGAACACCGACTATACCGTAGACTATTCCATGGGATTGGTCACCATCCTCAACCAGAGCATCATCGACTCGGGACAAAACATCTCAGTCAGCCTTGAAGACCAAGGCATGAACATGCTTCAGAAGCGTACATTGCTCGGACTGGATCTGCAATATCAGTTCAACCGAGACTTCTCCGTAGGAGCTACTGTGATGCACTACTCAGAGAAGACACAGCGTCAGAAAATCTCCATCAGCGACAATGTGGTCAACAACACCATATGGGGTTTCAACTTCGACTATAACACGCGCTTCAACTGGCTCACGTCACTCCTCAACAAGATTCCGACCGTCAACGCCACCCAGCCCTCAACCCTCAACCTCAAAGGCGAGTTTGCACAAATAATACCGCACACAGTCAAGAGCGGCAACAACAACGGCAGTGTGTATATTGACGACTTCGACACCTCATCGAGCGCACTGTCACTCGCCTACCCCTCGGCATGGCAGATAGGAAGCGCACCCTATGAGCGCATCATTGCTGACGAGACAGGCAACATACCATCAGATCTCGAAACAGGATTCCAGCGCGCGATGCTTAACTGGAACATCATCGACCAACTCTTTATCAACGAGCGCACAAGCGGTGCACCGCGCAACATATCGGGCAACAAGGTTATCCTTGAAAATCCCTACGTGCGTCAGATAAAGAAACTCGAGCTATTCCCAGGAAGTGCCGACTACGTCAATGACATTGACTATATCAACACTTTCAACTTCTCATTCTACCCGCTTGAACGCGGTCCTTACAACGTCAACCCCGACTATTACCGTCAGGACATACTGGGATTCCGCAGTAATCCTGTCACCTCCGAGCAGTCAGCCTCCGTGCGCGAACTGGCACAGAAGAGCTGGGGTACAGCCATGCGCAAACTCGATACCACAAACTTCGATCAGAACAACATCGAATATCTGGAATTCTGGCTGATGGACCCCTTCATGGACTATGCACCGCAGAACTTTGTGGCAGCCTCGCGCGAAGGCACCATGAAGATACAGCTAGGCGACATATCAGAGGACATACTCAAAGACGGACGCAAGAGCTACGAGAACGGCATCCCCTACGGCGGAGCCGACTCACCGCTTGACGAAACCGTCTGGGGCTACGTGCCTGCCCGCTCCTCCATGGGTTACGCGTTTGCTGACAACAACGATTCACGCCCCGTACAGGACGTCGGTCTTGACGCGCTCAGCGATGCGCAGGAACAGCAGTTCCCTACCTACAGCGATTTCATCAACAAGGTGTCGGCTCAGTCACCCGACCAGGCTACGATGGACTCGGTGCTGAGGGATCCAGCCAACGATGATTACCATTATTACCTCGGCGATGACTATGACGACGAGGGACTTGATATACTGCAACGTTACAAACGTTACAACGGATTGGAGTACAACTCGCTCGCCCGCAATAACCCGGAAGCCCCGGCACAGTATCAGGCTTATAAAAACACTCCTGATGCCGAGGACATCAACGGTGACGGCACGATGAACGAATCAAACAACTATTACCAATATGAGATAGACCTCTCTGACCTGCGCCAGGAAGGAAATAAAGGACGCATCACCGAGACTCGCACATACACCATCACCTATGATGACCTGTCGACCCAGGAGGTGACATGGTATCACTTCATCATACCCATCAAGCAGCCTGACTCGCAGGTAGGCTCCATCTCCAACTTCGCCAATCTGCGGTTTATGCGCATGCAGCTCGAAGGCTTTGACAACACTGTGCATATGCGTCTTGCCAACTTCCAATTTGTCCGCGGTACATGGCGCATGTATGACAAAAATCTTGAAGACCCCACCAATCCGCCGACGAGCCAGATGAGCACCGAGGCACTCAGCCTCTTTAACAACTCCGACTCCGAGCCAATCAACTACGTGTTGCCTCCCGGCGTGACACAGGAACAGGAAGCCAACTCTACATCAGCCCAGCAGCTCAATGAAGGCTCTCTCTCATTCACTGTCAAAGACCTTGAGCCAGGAGCCGCACGTGCCATCTACAAGTCTACATCGCTTGACGTGCGTAACTACAAGAGCATGCAACTGTGGGTACACGGCCACCATGCCCAGTCGACCGTGCAGGGTTCCATAGAGCCTAATTCGCTGGAGGTATTCATCCGTCTCGGCTCTGACGCATACAACAACTTCTACGAAGTGGCAAAACCCCTCATTCTCACCCCAGTAGGTCCGTCGTACAACAACCAGAGCCTATCCGACCGTGAAGCCGTATGGCCAAACTATTTCGATTTCGAGCTGCAAGACCTCGTCAATCTCAAGCGAAGCCGTAACCGCGCCCACTTCGACACCTCAAAGGTCTACACAGAGCCATCTGATGACAACCGCGACCGCAAACTGCGCGTCAAGGGCAACCCCTCGATAGGAAGCATCCAGACTCTGATGATAGGTGTGCGCAATGTCCGCACCGGAAAGATTGACAATGTCACCGTGTGGGTCAACGAGCTTCGCGTGTCAGACTTCACCAACTCAGGTGGCTGGGCAGCAAAGATAGATGCCACAATAGGTCTGAGCGATATCGCCCGTGTGCAGTTTGGCGGCCACATAGAAACTGACGGATTCGGATCCGTAGACCAGGGACTCAATTCGCGCCGCCTTGACAAGTACGAGAAATACAATGTCACCGTAGAGGGCGATTTGCACCGCTTCGTGCCAGAGAAGGCGAAGCTCAACGCTCCCATCTACTACTCCTATTCAATGGAGCGCACCACGCCTAAATACAATCCTCTTGACAACGATGTCAAAGTGAGCGATGCCGTGGAAGACGCCACCACACAAGAAGAGAAGGATTTCATAGAGGGCTATTCGGTCACCCGCACCGTCAATCAGAACTTCGCCATGTCAGAATGGAAATTTGACCGCCGCAGCGAAGTGCCCAAGCCATGGGATCCAGCCAACTTCGTTGCCAATTTCTCATTCCGCAAGAAGACTCACCATGATCCTACTACCGACCATGAGTATAACAACGACTACAGCGGAGGTCTGACATATACCTACTCTCCCTATGCCAAGGGAGTCAAGCCGTTCGGTTTCATCAAGAGCAAAAACCGCAACCTGCGATTCGTCCGTGACTGGGAACTCTTCTATTTCCCACGCACCATCATGCTATCCACCGTCATGACCCGTCACTATGAGGAGACACAGCAGCGTGCGGAGTTCAACTATGACCATCCCGAACTGACACCGACAATGCCGGCATACGCTGCCAAGGATTTCTACTGGAACCGCCGTCTCAATCTCGCTTGGAAACTGACAAATTCGCTTGAATTCACCATCAACACACAGACACGCGCCCGCATCGAGGAAACCGAAGGCGTGGTCAACCGCACACTCTTCCCCGACCGTTACAAGGAGTGGCGCGACACCGTGTGGAACAGCATCCTGCGGCTCGGCACACCTTGGGGTTACAACCAGGAATTTGTAGCCACTTACAAGGCTCCGTTTAACAAGATTCCGGTCCTTGACATGCTCAACGCCTCAGCCGACTACCGCGGCACATATAACTGGGACCGTGCAACCATCGTGGGCGACCGCAGTTCGGGCAACCGTATCCAGAACGAAGGCACCTGGACTGTCAACGGCTCGCTGCAATTTGACAACATCTACACCAAATTCGCCTATCTTAAAGAGATCAACAAACGCTTCGCCAACACGCGCAACAACCGCAACCAACCTGAGAAGAAACCGCGTAAATACGAGCGGACATTCTCACTTCGCCCCGACACGACCCTCACCATACGCCACAACCTGCGCACTAAAAAGGTCAACGTAGTGGCTGTGAAAGCTGACGGCACACCTTTTGAGATCCGTACCAAGGTGATAGACCCAAACACCGTAGAAGTGCTTACCCATGGCAACGAATCGCTGAAATTCACTGTCAACGAAGTCCTCAAGACTGACAAGACCTTCTGGTCCGAACTGCTCGCCTACAGTACACGACTGCTGATGAGTCCGCGTAACCTCAGGGTGGTGTGGAAACACGGCAACCGCTCCGAGATACCTATGTTTATCCCCAATGCAGGCGATGTATTCGGACAAAACCTCACATACGGGCCTATGGCTCCCGGCATGGCATTTGCTTTCGGCATGACCGATGAAGGTTTCCTCAATGATGCCCTTGACCGCGGATGGCTCATGAGAGACGAGACCCTCAACTCGCCAGCCATGTTCACCAAAAACGACAACCTGACCATCGAACTCAATCTCGAACTGTTCAAAGGTTTCAAGGTGCGTCTGACAGGTGCCCGCAGCCACGACCAGGTGAGCAATATACAGTTTGGCACATCCAATCTGATGACCACCTACTCCGGACGCTACACCAAGTCACATGTAGCCATTGCTACCGCCCTGCGTTCATATAGCGCATCTGACAATTACCGCAGCGATGCCTTCGACAAGATGTGTGATTACGTGGCTATAATGCAGCGCAGATATGATGCACAGTATCAAGGCACGAACTATCCGCAAACAGGTGTATTCGCACATGGACAGCCCGCCAATGACCAGGCAGGAAAACCGTTTGACCCAGCCAACGGCGTAAGCCCGACAAGCAGCGACGTACTCATCCCGGCTTTCATCGCAGCCTACACCGGCACCAATCCTGAAAAACAGTATCTTGACATATTCCCGTCCATCGCACAGATTCTGCCCAACTGGACCATCACCTATGACGGTCTTATCAACCTCGGGAATATGCGCAACATATTCAAGAGCTTCACCATCTCGCATGCTTACCAGTGCTCCTACGAAGTGGGCTCTTATGCAAGCCACGGCACATGGGAAAGCGCAGGCATGGGAGGGAATCTCGGTTTCCTCTACAATGAGACCACAGGTCTGGTGCTCCCATCTTCGCCCTACAATGTGCAGTCAGTCAGCATCAATGAGCGGTTCAACCCCCTGATACGTGTCGCTGCCACGCTCAACAACAATCTCAACTTCAGCGTGCAGTGGGCTGATACACGTAATCTGACCCTCAACACCTCAGCCGGACAGGTCGTGGAAAACCTGTCGCGCCGCATCGGTGTCAGCGCGGGTTACGTCATCAACAATTTCAACTCCGTGCTCAAACTCGGTAAGAAGCAGACCGGTTTCAACAACGACCTCACCCTGCAAGGCGAGTTCTCATATCAGGTAACCCAGGCTCTCATCCGCACCATCCAGAGCCGCTTCACCCAGGGCACAAACGGAGCACGCACCGTGGACCTCAACATCATAGCAAAATATGCCGTGTCACGACTGCTCTCCTTCGGCGGATATTTCAGGCACCAGATACATACTCCGATAGTATCCACCAACGCCTTCCCGACATCCACCACCGATTTCGGCTTCACGTTTGACATCTCGCTGGCTCAATAGTAGCCTCCCAACAGAAATGGACTATCAATCACTATTAGACCGTCTCTCCTCATCAGGCAACCTACGCGCCATCCCGACCGAACAGACCGCAACGGTCATAGACCTGTCATCAAACGACTATATGGGATATGCCGCTGACCCGATGCTGCAACAGAGCTTCTTCGCATCATCTGACCACCTATCCATACCTATGACATCCTCAGCCGCACGACTGCTTGCAGGAAGCCAACGGTACTACAGTGCGCTCGAGAATCGGCTCGGCGAATTATACGGACGACCGGCTCTCCTTTTCAATTCAGGATACCACGCCAATACCGGGCTGATCAGCGGGCTGACCGATGCCAGCGACATCATACTCGCCGACAAACTCGTGCATGCAAGCATCATCGACGGCATGAAACTCAGCGATACCACCCATGCCCGCTGGCGGCATAACGACACCGCGCACCTCGAACGTCTCCTCAACCGCTACCGCGCTGAGCAACCAGATGCCCGCATATGGATTATCGCGGAAAGCGTCTACAGCATGGACGGAGACATCGCACCGATAGATGTCCTTATCGACATAAAACGCCGCCATGACAATGTTATGCTGTATATCGACGAGGCTCACGCTGTAGGTTGCATCGGACACAATGGTCTTGGCGTGGCCGCCAACACTCCCAAAGGTGACATGGTGGATGTCATCGTCGGAACATTCGGCAAGGCACTTGCCTCTCAGGGAGCATTTGCCATAATGTCACCTACCCTGCGCAATGTGGCAGTCAACCGCTGCCGCAGCTTTATCTTCTCTACCGCCATCCCTCCAATGTCGGCAGCATGGAGCCTGTTTGTACTAAATCATAGCATCTGTCAGGATGACCGCCGCGCCCATCTTGCCACAATCTCGGCACGTATGCGCCAAAACCTCGGATTAGATGCAGGCACACAGATTGTGCCATATATCATAGGAGATGCGGTGCGAACTCTTGAAATCTCACTTGCGCTGCTTGACCATGGCATAAAGATACTGCCGATACGAACACCGACAGTCCCCCCGGGAACCGAACGGCTCCGCATAAGTCTCAATGCATCCATGACATACGACCAAGTAGACATGGTTTCTGAAAAGATATTGAAAATCTGCCAGCCATGATCATTGAGCGCATACATAAATCAGAGGCAACGAGAACCGTGGTGATTTTTGCCGGATGGGCGATGGATGCACATCCGTTTGCCTCCCTGCGTAAGGATGGTTACGACATCTATGTGGCATATGACTACCGTAAAACTGCTGCCGATATAAGCATGCTTGACGGTTACGAGGAGGTATGCATCATAGCATGGTCATGGGGAGTACCTGCCGCCGCCGAATTCATCCACAACAACAGGAATCTTCTCCATGTGACCGCAGCCATAGCCGTCAACGGTACCATGACACCGATTGATGACAAGTCAGGCATACCTGAGAATATCTTCCAAGGCACACTTGACGGGTTGACAGAGGCAAGCCTCGCCAAATTCTATCGGAGAGTATGCGGGTCGGCTGACGCATACCGTCAATTTGCGCAATACGCCCCAAAGCGTGACTTCGCTACGCTGCGCCCCGAATTAGAGGCGATACGTGACAACGGTGCATCCTGTCAGTCTCCTCTGATATTTGACCGCGTCATCATCAATAACAACGACCTCATCATCCCATATGCCAATCAAAGGCTTGCCTGGGAAGGACATCCATGCGTCACTGAGACCGAGGGCTGTCATCTACCCGACTTTCAGCGCATCCTTGACCTACATATACGCGACAAGTCACTGATCGGCGAACGGTTTTCAGCCGCATCAGCCACTTATCCGCAAGAAGCAAGCGTACAACGGCATATAGCACAGCACCTGTTTGAACTTTGGCGCAAACATGACGACAGACCGCAGCAGAGCATCCTCGAGTTTGGCGTGGGCTGCGGATTTATGACCGAGCACTACATTAATGAGCCATGGTGCCACCACGCTCAACTTGTAGACCTGTATCCGAGCTTTGACGGTGTCACAATCGGCGATGCCGAGACGCACACATTCACATCCGCCGAATGCGACACGATAGTGACAGCCTCAGCAATACAGTGGTTCAACTCTCCGAGGAGGTTTATGCAGCGAGCTGCGTCATCGCTTCCATCTGGAAGCATGATGGTACTGTCAGGCTTCGGAGAGCTGCATTTCAGCGAGCTTGACGGCATTGTACCGAAGTCGCTTTATTATCACTCAGTAGAAGATTTTGCAAAGTTACTACCTGACGATTTGCAGTTAGTTGCAGCCGACGAGGAGCGTATGACTATCAGTTTTGAAAGCATGCGCGAAATGCTGACTCACCTCAGGCTGACAGGAGTCAACGGCGTATCATCGCGCCAGACCGTAGGCATCACACGCCGCTTGCTGTCAGCGATGGAGCATACCGAAGCACTTACACTGACCTATCATCCCACATATTTCATTCTCAAAAAGATATAGATATGTCAAAATCAATATTCATATCAGGCATCGACACCGATGCCGGCAAAAGCTACGTCACCGGTTGGCTGGCAAAGACCCTTGCCGAGTCTGGCAAGAAGGTAGCCACAATGAAATTCATCCAGACCGGTAATACAGGTCGCTCCGAAGACATAGAAGTGCATCGCCGCATCATGGGCCATGAACTGCCCGAAGATGCCGACCTCACGACCGCACCTGTCATATATACCTACCCAGCTTCACCTCATCTGTCGGCTATGATTGACCGCCGTCCTATAGATTTCAATGCTATAGAGCGGTCACGTGCGCTGCTTGAATCGCGCTATGATGTGGTGCTGATAGAAGGTGCGGGCGGACTGATGGTACCGCTGTCTGACAACATGCTCACCATCGACTACCCTGTAGAACACAAACTGCCCGTGATACTCGTGACCAATGGGCGCCTCGGTTCTATAAGCCACACCATACTATCATTAGAAGCCATCGCTGCGCGAGGACTGAAGCTCGATCGCGTCATCTACAACAAATATTTTGACACCGACAAAGTCATCGCTCCCGACACTCACCGATACATCGCGCAATACCTCCGCAAGCATTTCCCCGGAGTGGAAATGATAGATTGCCCCGTAATCAGCAAGGAAGATTGAGAAAGTTAGCCGACATAATTGTCAATGCCGCTCCTGACCCATCGGCTCGCGGACGGTTCGCCCCCTCCCCTACGGGACGGATGCACTTGGGCAATATTGTTGCCGCACTGCTGTCATATCTGTCAGTGAAATCAAAGGGCGGCAAATGGATACTCCGCATAGAGAATATAGACCCCCAGCGCTCCAAGCAGCAGTATGCCGACATGCTGATGGACGACCTCCTATGGCTCGGGCTGCAATGGGACGAAGGTCCCTACTATCAGAGCCAGCGCGGAGAGATATATGAGGAGTATCTTACACAGCTCTGCAAGCGAGGCATCGTGTATCCCTGCCGATGCACACGAGCCGAACTGATGGCGACGCAAGCACCGCATGAGTCTGACGGTCATATCGTCTACAGCGGCAAGTGCCGCCCAAACGGACTTGCTCACGACCCGGAGTTAACTGGCAATACTTTGCGATTGATGGTGCCACCTTATCCAGGAAACGAAGATGCGCACCGCGGCATAGTGACATTTGATGACCTGATATACGGGCAGCAGACAGTGTCGCTCCATGACCATTGCGGCGACTTCGTGATCAGACGGCGTGACGGTGCCTGGGCATATCAGTTTGCCGTTGCCATCGATGATGCTCTGATGGGCATAACCGAAGTAGTGCGTGGCGATGACCTCCTCCTCTCCACCGCCCAGCAGCTCTACGTCATGCAACAGCTCGGTCTGCCCTCTCCGCACCACTACCTACACTTCCCCCTCGTGCGCAACTCCTCAGGCATACGCCTGAGCAAACGCGATCAAAGCCTATCCATGGAGCAGATACGCCGCACCTACACTCCCCACGAAGTCCTCGTCATGGCAGCAGAAGCAGCCAACCTTCCACTTGACATCTTGACATAGAAATACAGCCATCCGGAAATATGAATCTCCAGATGGCTGACCTCTAAAAAGGAGATACTACTGCTCCATACCAACTTTATTATTTAATCAAGACTTTAGTAACCGAGGTGCCGCGGCGGCAGATATACACGCCAGCCCCAGGACAGAGCACTCGGACTCCTTGTAGATTATAATATTCGGCTTCAGCCGTTTCGTCAATGTCGTCAGACACAGACACTGATGATGATCCATCAGATTTGCCTATCTTGGCTTTCAGGTTATCAATGTCAGCCTGATCAAGAATGCCGTTGGTCGTGAAATAATCGGCAAGTGCGTCAGGCAGATCATTGACTTTATTGATGTCATCGACACCCAGAAGCACCTGCAATGAATGCTGCAACAGATGGTAGTCGCGGAATTCGCGTATGCACATACGGTTGGTCAGCTGGTAGTCAGCTGCAATATCACTCCAGGGAGCACCACACAGAGCGGCGAGCACTGCACAGAACACACCCGTACGGTCTGTACCAAGACGGCAATGGATGGTATAAGGAGCCTCTGTCTTATCGGAGTTGATGAAATCCACCACTTCCTTGACCCACTGACCAAACTTGGTAGACGTGGGTGAATAGTAGACAGTATTGTAAGACGGTGTCGAGCCATTGCATGTGCCGACGTAGAGGACACGCTCCTTGTCAATCATATCCTGATAGTATTCCGGTATTTCCTCCTTATACTTAACTCCGCCTACCGTGTATGAAGTAAGGCTACCGGTCTCATCGCCGCTCAGACAGATGTCGCCTTTGATGCCAGCTTGCTCTGACAGGCTTTTCACCAGGTTGATACGTACAGGCTCGGTGTCATATTCACTGCGTGACCATTTGAATGGATGATAGCAGCGGTATAGACCAGAAGTCGAGGGAACCTGACGGAAATTAGAAACCGCTTCTTCACCCTCGCGTGTAGAAAGGTCGAAATCGCTAAGTGATTTCGTTGTTCCAGCCAGCTTGCTGTTGGCTTTTATAGTATCGAAATCATCATCGTCAAACACCACGATATTGTTCTTGTCGCTGGTCATAAACACGTATCCTTCAGGGATAAACGACCGTCCCGAACCGCTCTGCCATCCGGATCCGTTGGTGACGAACTTATATTCCGGTTGTCCGCTATTGCCGGGAATCTTTACAGTGGGATAGTCAAGAGTGAGAGTCCAGACCTTTTGGTCGCTATCATAGGTCATCTTGAATTCATCCTTTACTTTCCATTGATTGAACGACCCGCTCACATTGACCGAACTGACACTGGAAACCTTCCACAGGGCATTGTCAAAGATGAAAGTCACTGTCTTAGATTCAGGATTGTCAACGAAACATCGCGCACGGTCCGCGCTGGAATAGGTCACCGACATAGCCCTTGGAGACATCAGCACTACCGTCATAGCAACGAGCAGACTCGATGCAATTTTTTTGTGATTCATAATTGATTAAGTTTTTAATGGTTGGTGATATGTTTATCTCCGACAAAGTTAGCTTCCATCAGTCTACATCCAGCATGGATGTAGAGGTCAAAAGTAGACCATACAAATCAATAACCACTTTACTAACAATCAATTACGCTTCTTAAAAAGCTAATATAAAGTAGGCTTACAATGGATTATGAGTATCATTTTTTGAGTCACAGCAATGACCCAGAGAGGCGACAATCCTCTCAAACTCATCAGACGAAACCCCCAAGAGTGCTCTCGCCTTATGCTTATAGTTATATACGGTCTGAGGGGAATAATGAAGTACACCTGCAATCTGTCCGCTGTCACTGATGCCGCATCGCATCAGCGCAAGCACCCTCAAAACCGGAGTCAGAGATGTGGAGTCAGCCGGGAATGCCGACTCCGGACTTATGAGCTTGTTGAGATCGTCGATGAAATTGGGATACAGACTAAGAAATATCGTATCAAAAATGGAATACAGGTCTTTAAGCCCCGCCGACGCATTAGAAGAAGCTGAGGCAAGCGCGAGAGCATCCTGGAACTGCGAGGTCTTTAGCAACCGTGAGATGTTCTTGCATGTCACAGCCTGATGGTCCACCGTCTTACTGTAGGCATCAAACAGATCTATGATATACCGCTCTTTCGTGGCATCAGCCTCCTTCAGCTGACTGTTAGCCGCTTCCAGAGACACATTGGCACGATGAAGGCTGTCCTTGACCGCCCGTGTGCGTCGCAGCAGACGGCTGACATAAACCAATGCCGCAGTCAGAGACAGTGCAAGAAGCACGATGGCAGCGAGCATGATGCGCAGGCGAGAGGATTGGCGCGCCTCTTCTTCATGGACGGCATCACTGATAATGGGGACAGCACCCTGTATCTCCTGAGCCATGTCACGCGCATATCCCTCGGAAGCATCGTCTAAAGCTGCTTTTGCATATGTAAAAGCCCTCTTATGGTCACCAATGTCGTTAAGCATGGCAGCTAATTCTATAAGGTTAGGATGTGTGCGGATGCCATGTCGCAGATCCTCCATCACAGCCTTGGACAGATACGAGACAGCCTCGTCATACTCGCCGAGACTGCGGCATATCCTTCCAGCCAGTCCGAGCATCTCAGCATTGCCATCGCCAGCACGTCTTTCATATGATTTGATGGTAGCAAACGCATCCTCAGCATTACCGTTAGCAAACAAGCTGCGAGCCTTTATCACACAGTAGTGCATGTCAGAATCAGATATGCATTTCATAGCAGAGTCACGGAATGAAGCAGCCAGATTTTGCGGTCGTATGCGCTCGTAAGGTATCGTGCGACTTTCGGCGATACGTCGGTAAGCCCTGTCATACAGTGTGTAGAGATAACGGAAATGATATAGCATCATGTCTCCGCGTGGTATGGTGTCAAGAATGGCAAGCGCGTCCTGAGGGCTGCCTGCCGTCACATAGCCTTCAGCAAGGTTAAGCGACGCAGATACCACTTTAGTCCGGTCACCGAGTCGGCGAGCTATGTCGAGACGTTTATACGCCACCATCATTGCCGAGTCACAACGATATGACCGATAGAGGCTGTAAAGTTTACGATATACCGCATATCGGTCAGAGTCCGTGGTAGCGCAACGAATATCGGCAAGAGCCAGGTCTATGTTATGGCGGCGGTCGTCATTATAGCTGTCCCTCTCAGGAATCATGCTGTCAATCGCCGACAGGAGTGACCTGTCAGCATCAATAGACGGGCTACTACAGGATACTGTCCCGGCAGCAAGAGACAACGCTCCGATAATGACGGCAATTATATGGCGCATACTACGTAGATATATCACACTGGCATGAAATCAAACTACCTCCCATGCCTTGAAGGGAGCGTCAGCCCTCCGTCATCGGGGAGGATGACGATTTTGTGGGCTTTGTAGAGCTGTCCGACGGCGCGCTTGAAGTCTTTCTTGCTGCAATGCAGACGCGCCTTGATTTCTTCGGGAGAAGAATGGTCGTGAATCACCAGCACATGATCGGCAGAGTCATTAATCAGTTCAAGAATGCGGTCAGCCACAGGGCTGATGCGCTCCCCTACCTTTTCGTTAAGCGTCAGGTCTATCTTGCCGTCATGACGCACTCTTTTCACCTTGGCTCGTATCGTGGAACCGATTTCCAGCGGTGAATAAATCTCATTGTCATAGATGATGCCACGGTGGAGATTATCGACAATCACGCGGTAGCCCGGGTCCTCGTGGGCTATGACGAGTGCATCGACCTCCGCGCCCTTGGCATACTCGGGCATCACGTTGCCGAGGAATTTCTCTATCTTGGCAGAGGCAGCCACGCGCTTTGACGCATCGTCGAGATATACGTACACGAGATACTGGCAGCCCTCGCGCATCGTGAGTTTCTGTTCCCTGAAAGGCACAAGCAGATTCTTGGGCAATCCCCAGTCAAGGAAAGCCCCGATGCGATTGACCGCCACGACCTGAAGATAAGCGAACTCTCCCACCTTAGCGAAAGGGTGCTCCGTAGTAGCGATGAGCCTGTCCTCGCTGTCGGTGTAGATGAATACATCCATCTCATCGCCCGGCTGTAGAGGAGCGTCTATATATCTTGCCGGCAACAGTATCTCCCCAGCCTCGCCGCCATCGAGATATGCTCCGAAATCCACCAGCTTCTTCACCGCCAGCGTGTTATAATCACCTATCTTTATCATGATAATCGTCTAAATTTGTCTTGTGTATGGATATGCTATAATGTCGTTGAAACTGATAATCAAACAGGCAGAAAGATACGTCTCCGACGTACCTCCGCCATTGGACTTATCTCGGTGTTCATATTCCAATTTCGCGATATGCCGACATGCCACGGCATGTCCCTACAGCCATTATTACTTTGCACAAAAGTACAACAAAAATACGACATAGATAGTTACTCCAATTTTTCTTATTAAGTTTTTTCAGATTATATTGTGTATCTTTACAGTGTCAAAATTGTTATAGATGTATGGATTCGCCTGAGATAGTATATAGGTATTTTCCGGAGATGAGCGAGGGGCAGCGGGAGATGATCGCTGCGCTGGGAGAGCTGTATGCGGAATGGAACGCTAAGGTCAACGTGGTGTCACGGCGCGATATCGACAACCTGTATGAGAGGCATGTGCTCCACTCGCTCGCCATTGCCAAGTTTATCACGCCTGCAGAGGGGTCCCGGATTCTTGACCTCGGCACCGGGGGCGGTTTCCCGGGGATACCGCTTGCCATCATGTGGCCGCAGGCGCGGCTGCATCTGATAGACCGCATCGGCAAGAAGATACGCGTGGCTACTGACATCGCCGAGCGCATCGGACTTACCAATGTAACGCTACAGCACGGCGACTCGGGGGAGTATCACGACAAAGTCGATTTCGTGGTGTCACGCGCCGTGATGCGCCTTGACGAACTCGCCAAGCTCTCGCGCCGCAACATATCTACGCGCCACATCAATCCTCTGCCCAACGGGCTTATATGTCTAAAAGGGGGCGAGATGGAGAGCGAGATGGGTGGCATGCGGCTGCCAATCGTGGAGGTGCCTGTAACCGACTATTTCTGCGAAGAATTTTTTGAGACCAAAAAGATAGTATATTGCAAACTCTGAGCTATGATGAAGATAAAGACATTCGTATTCAATCCGTTTGACGAGAATACGTACTTGGTTTGGGACACCGACACGCGAGAAGCGATGGTGATAGACCCCGGGATGTACAATGCCGCCGAACGGCAACAGTTTGACGATTTCATCCGCGCCAACGACCTGACCTTGACCCATATGGTCAACACACACCTGCATCTTGACCACACGTGGGGCAACGACCATATAGCTGACACATATAATGTCAAAACCGAGGCAAACAGCGGTGATAGCATGCTCGGCGCGCGCCGCCGCGAACAGGCGCAGATGTTCGGCATGAATCCTGATGCGTTGCACCCACTCAACGTAGAGGTAGACCTGCATCAGGGGGATGTCATAAAAGTAGGTCAGCTTGATTTTGAGGTGCTTCAAGTGCCGGGGCATTCCCCTGGTGGCATTGCTCTATATTGCAAAGAGGCTGGAGTGGTTTTCAGCGGTGACTCACTATTTGAGCGGAGCATTGGACGCACCGATCTTCCGGGCGGTAATCATCTTCAGCTCATCAATGCCGTCACTGACCAATTGCTGTCATTGCCAGGCTCTACAGTGGTGTATCCAGGACATGGACGCCCCACAACCATAGCCGCAGAAGCTACAAGCAATCCGTATTTATAGATATCTTAATGAAAAGCGGAGGCTGTTGCAGAACTCCGAAATTCGTTCCACAATCTGTAGGGACATGCCATGGCATGTCAGGCTGGTCTATCTATGATGCCTTGAATCACACCATATTAGGGCTGACATGCCATGGCATGTCCCTACAGGTAAAGGATTTTCCTGTTCTGAACCCATACAATTTTATTGTATGGCGCGGATTAGGGCATGTCGGGGGTGGCACCGGTTATGCCTATGCCAAAGAGGGCGAAGTCGTAAATGACAGGGTCATCTGGACGGAAGTCTCGGAGGAGGGCAGTCAGTTCCATTACCGCCCGACGGTCATTGGCTTTGCGGTCAAGCATTCCTAAGGCTCTTGCCTGATTACCTACATGAATATCCATCGGTATGAACAACTGCGATGGCTTGATCACATCCCAGCATCCTAAGTCTACGATGCCGTCGTTTCTGACGAGCCAGCGCAAAGCCATGTTTACTCGCTTGAGAGCCGTAGAGTCAAGATTCTGCGGAAGGCATCTGCTGTCACCTTGCCCGTCATTGGCATCACAGATACTACGGTTTATGCCCGCAACGAGTTCCCATGATGGAGTCTCACTCTCGGCGATGTGCAGATGATGCGCAAATCCCTGCAACGAACCATGACGGGCATATATATATCTCAACCCACGCATGTAACGGCGTAGATTTTCCACAAAAAAAGTACGGTGGATATTGCCATCGGGCAAAGCTTCAAACGCCTTTTCCATCATGAAATCATATGGACTGTCACCCATCATGGCAAGAAGCTTCTCGCAGTCGCGGCATATCATCTTGCGGTTGCCCCATGCGATAGTAGAGCAGAACAGGGAAACTATCTCCCTATCCTCCAACCTGGAGAAACGGCGCGGAAACTGCACCGGATCGCTGTCGGCAAACTCAGGCACGTTGTAAATCGCCGCCTGTTCGTCCAAAAAACAGCGCAACCTCTCCATCTCGGAGGGATTGCGCTTTAATATTCTACTTATGTAGCCCATAGGAGAATCGAACTCCTCTTTCAAGAATGAAAATCTTGCGTCCTAGCCGATAGACGAATGGGCCGACTTTCCAGCCATCCTACATCTCAAGAAAGCGGTGCTCTACGAGAAATGCGTCTCAGGTGCCGGTATGCTGTTACGTGTAACTTTCTGCGGGATTAAGCAGAGAGCTTGTTGATGTGACGCGCGAGCTTGCTCTTGAGGTTTGAAGCCTTGTTCTTAGAGATGGTGTTCTTAGCAGCAAGACGGTCAAGCATAGCTTCAACCTTCACGAAACGTGCCTGAGCTTCAGCCTTATCGGTGAGCTTGCGGAGAGCGCGAACAGCGTTACGAGCAGTCTTGGCATAGTAACGGTTGCGAAGGTTGCGTGTCACAGTCTGACGGATTCTCTTCTCTGATGATTTATGGTTTGCCATCGTTGAAAATCGTAATTTTTGTAGCTTGTTTGTTGTTGTAATGTTTTTGTTTAGTAGCCCATAGGAGAATCGAACTCCTCTTTCAAGAATGAAAATCTTGCGTCCTAGCCGATAGACGAATGGGCCAACACAATCGCTCCGGCTTGTCACCAAAAGCGACTGCAAATATACGCCCAAATATCCGAATACGCAAATTTATTAACATCCTTTTACAAATATATCATTTAAAACAGGATTTCCACATGATTAGGAATTTTTGTGTACTTTTGCATCTGCTGATTGTTATAACATTAGTCAACCCCTCATTAAAGAACCCTATCATCAACATGGACAATCCAAGGCTGTATATCATCGCTGGATGTAATGGAGCAGGCAAGACCACGGCTTCATACACCGTGCTGCCCGAGATACTTGACTGCACGGAATATGTCAATGCTGATGAGATAGCAAGGGGATTATCTCCGTTCAAGCCTGAGGAGGTAGCCATTGAAGCCGGTAAAATCATGCTTCAGCGCATAGACCACCTCCTTGCAAAGAAAGTCACATTTGCCATTGAGACCACATTAGCCACCAGATCATATAAAAAGCTGATAGAAAGAGCTCACGCTGCAGGATATACCATAATTCTATTGTTCTTTTGGCTACCGTCTCCAGAGATGGCAGAGGAGCGAGTAGCCTCTCGCGTTTCCTCTGGAGGTCATAATATACTGAAAAATGTAATATATCGTCGTTACTGGCTCGGAATTGAAAATCTTTTCCGTATTTTTGCTCCAATTGTTGACAGCTGGTCATTATACGACAACAGCTCTATGATGAGCCCCATAGTAGAAAATGGGATAACAATCGATAAGGTTAAACTATCTAAAATCAAGCTCCAATGTCAGAACAGGATAAGATGATAATGGTACAGAAAATCAGAGACGGGGTGCACAAGGCACAACGGCTGATGATTGAGCGCAAAGTCAAATTAGGCGAAAGTGTGGTGATTGCTGATAGCACCGGTCAACCAATACACATCAGTGCGAAAAAAGCCCAAATCCTATACGGCATCCATAAGAAAGGGTGAAAGATTCATCTGTAATCCTACCCTATGTTATTTCTGACACGAGACGGATATGAAAGACATGATATTAAATAAGGAGGTGACCGAGCGGGCGGTGCTCGTGGGTCTGGTCACTCCTACTCAGAGCGAGACCAAGGCGAAAGAGTATCTTGACGAGCTGGAGTTTCTGGCAGACACCGCCGGAGCCGAGACCGTCAAAACGTTCACCCAGAAACTCGACTACCCCAACCCGCGCACTTTCGTAGGCAAAGGAAAATTGGACGAGATACGCGAGTATATCGAAGCCAACGACATCGGCATGGCGATATTTGACGACGACCTGACAAGCAAGCAGGTCAGCAACATAGAGGCTGAGCTGAAAGTCAAGATACTCGACCGCACAAGTCTCATCCTTGACATATTCGCCAAGCGTGCACAGACCGCCAACGCCAAGACGCAGGTGGAGCTGGCACAGTATCAGTATCTGCTTCCCCGACTGACACGAATGTGGACCCACCTCGAACGTCAGCGAGGCGGCATAGGCATGCGCGGACCTGGCGAGACACAGATAGAAACCGACCGCCGTATCATCCTCGACCGCATATCGCGCCTTAAGGAGGAGCTCAAGAGCATAGACAAGCAGAAATCCATACAGCGCAAGAATCGCGGCAAGCTGACACGCGTGGCACTTGTGGGCTACACCAACGTGGGCAAGTCCACGCTGATGAACCTGCTGAGCAAGAGCGAGGTATTCGCCGAAAACAAGCTGTTTGCCACCCTTGACACCACCGTGCGCAAGGTGACCATCGAAAATCTGCCGTTTCTGCTGACAGATACAGTAGGATTCATCCGCAAACTCCCCACGCACTTGGTGGACTCCTTCAAATCCACCCTTGACGAGGTGCGCGAAGCCGACATACTGGTGCATGTAGTGGATATCTCACACCCCACCTTCGAAGACCAGATAGAGGTGGTCAACAAGACCCTCAACGATCTCTGCAAGGGTGCCGAGAAACCTGTCATCATGGTATTCAACAAAATAGATGCTTTTTCATACCAACCCAAGGAGGAAGATGACCTTACGCCGCGCACACGCGAAAACATACCCCTTGACGAGCTGAAAGCCACATGGATGAACCGCATGAACGACAACTGCGTGTTTATCTCAGCCAAGGAGGGCACAAACATCGACGAGCTGCGCCGTCTGCTCTACGAGAAAGCCAGAGAGATACATCTTTCACGTTTCCCATACAACGACCTCCTCTATCAAAAATACGACGAAGAGGAGCTCAGCTGAGGACGGGCATCGCCTGCTGGCGGACATGCCACGGCATGTCCCTACAAATAATATAACACAAACCCTGGCCGCAGAAGCGGTCAGGGTTTGCTGATTCATTGGCGTTATATCTGTATTAACGGACCATGTACTTGTGACCGCCGTAGATGTATATACCTTCGGGGAGATTATCCAAAGCCTGTGATGCGGGGACATCATGGCGAATGCATACGCCCTGCATATTATATACGTCCACCACATCAAGGGTCTCATTTGCCGCATCCAGCGACACGTCGTCGATATCCGTAGGATCAGAAGTATAATTCCAATATATCGCCTGACGCGGTCCACCGTCTGTGCCGTTAGCCATGTCGAGATATACGTAATATGCAAGTTTCTCATCGGCAGCACGTTGAGTGGAAGTTGTACCCGGGAGTGTATAAGAGCCATCAGCTGTCTTGTTATCAGCTCGCCATGCGGTCTCCACCCCAGATGTCACCGCTTCAAAGGAGGTATCATACCATTCCTGCACCCATTCGGTCTCACCGTCTGCCGCCGTGATTGTGGAAATCATATTGTAGCACTCCTGAGTGGCAGCTCCAGCCTTATCCTGAGAGTTCGTCACACATGCCACGGTGTTAGGCGCATACACAGCACCAGGCTTCGGAAAGTATTGTTTGCCTGAATTGACAGAGTTCCACGGATTCGGGTCGGACGCGCTCGTAGGCAATACCGTTACGAATCGGTATCTCATCACATCTGAGGCAGCCGTATTGGGAGCCATTGATATAAACTGCACATTCTCCCAGACCAATGTGGTATAGGCATTAGGATTGGTCGGATTGACTTCGCAAAGGGGGGTACCCTCACCAATCAGCTTCGTATAACCGCTATGACGAGCATCTTCTACCTGTGTAAGCAGCTTTGTCGGACTCCATTCAATGCCTTTGATCGAGCCTATGATATATGGTTCGGCGAGAGTGGCAATCTCGGCACTCCCGGTGGCAGCCAGATCCTGAGTAGTTCCGTCATATTGACCCTTGTCATTATACACAGGAAGTGAAGTGCCTGATGCCTCAAGCGTGAAGCTGGTGACCTCACCGCCTTTAAGCACTGCCACATTCTTAAATGTGCCCGTCAAGCCTGTAACGTCCACGGTAGCAGACTGCATCTCACCGTAGCGGTCAGTATATGACATCACCACGGTATATGTCTGCTTATCCGGCTCATACACACCCGTCGGTTTGATGGTGAAATCCACATTGCCGGCAAATGAAGAGATTGCCGTGCCAATGCCCTCTATCGCCAATGTAGGCTTACTACCAGCCTGAGTACCTGTCATTATGAACTCGCCATTCCAGTTATTTCCGCTGGTCGGACGGAATTTAAGCGTACAGTTATAAAACACGCGGTTTTGGTTCGTGCTTCCCTGAGGAATCTGGATGTTGCAGTTAGCACCTGGATTTGACATTTTACGCCATTCGGTAGAATTCATATAATATGCGCTACCCCCACATCCTTGGGGTGCATACTGCTCGCTTGTACCGTAGATATACTTGTCACGGCTATTATCTGTGGTTTCAAAATATTCTTTGGCATATATCTTCCACTCGCTGTCAAGGACCGGGACATCACACATATAGCATCCTTCAGCTTCATTATAGACAAGGGGAATGAGTTTGTTGTCCTTAAACAGATCAAGATAATAGTCAGCATCAAGAGGGCTGGGTATGCTCCTTGCGATGTAGTTTGACTGGATATAATCACGCACAAACATCGCCGTTTCATCATCGTTTTTCGACTCGTCAAACACGTGACCCGGGTTAGGGTCAGTGATGCTGCCGTCATCCGCGTCAAAAATCGGGGCCTTGTCGTCGTCGCTTATCACAGCATTCGCCACGAGCGATGCTGACATAAGAGCCAGGATGGAAAGTAAAAAATGTCTCATGATAGTAATCAAGTAAATATATTAATCTCTAATTTCTCGAATTTTGGAATCTTATATCGGCACATCATACCGATTATCTTATCACATCTTCACATATAATAACACAGCTATCACTCCTATGGTTTTGCGACATCAGGCTATTTACAGTCTACAACAGCTGACATAACAGCAGCTTAGGCGTAAACGCATTGCGGATGTCGGAAATAATGCTTAATTTTGCACTTAATCGTTACTTGAGGCTACATGGCCTGTAGCGTTCGTACGAGACATGTAACATCATATTATTACATCCGGAGAAGGAGAATGAAATCCGCCAAACCCAAAACCAAGACACCTTTGGTCCGCAGGCTAATCCCGATGATGTGGGTCAGCTTCGGCCTCGCCATAACCGCCATACTCGTATTCCTCATCCTCATCTATAATGGGGTCATAGGGTACATGCCTGATATCGAACAGCTTAAAAATCCCCAAGATAAATTCGCGTCGGTCATATACTCGTCTGACGGGCAGGAGCTTGGTCGTTTCTTCCGCAACACCGGCAACCGTGTTTATGCCGATTTTGATGAAATCTCACCTTATGTGACAGATGCCCTGATAGCCACGGAGGACTCCCGCTTCCGCGACCATTCAGGCATCGACGCACGTGCCTTGATGCGTGTTGCCACCAAGACGCTGCTGATGGGACAGAAAAACGCCGGAGGCGGCTCCACCATTACCCAGCAGCTCGCCAAGCAGCTCTATTCGCCCAAGAGCGAAAACATATTGAGCCGAGCCATGCAGAAGCCTATAGAGTGGATGATTGCGGTCAAGCTGGAGCGTTACTACAGCAAGGATGAGATAATAAAGATGTATCTCAACCAGTTTGACTTCCTCTACAACGCCGTGGGTATCAAGTCTGCCGCATGGGTATATTTCGGCAAACTGCCATCGCAGCTCAACATACAGGAAGCTGCCATGCTCGTAGGCATGGTCAAGAACCCCTCGCTCTACAATCCCGTGCGCCATCCGGAGCGTACACGCGAACGCCGCAACGTGGTGTTTGACCAGATGCTTGCCGCCGACATGCTCACCGAAGCTGAAGCTGACTCCCTCAAAGCACTTCCCATAGAGCTGGATTTCCACCGTGTGGACCATAAGGCTGGTCCAGCCCCCTATTTCCGCGAGGAACTTCGCCGCATGCTTCGCGCTAAATTTCCTGTCAAAAGCGAATATGCATCGTGGGAAATGCAGAAATACTCCGATGACTCCCTCCAGTGGGCTACCAATCCGCTCTACGGATGGGTAGAAAAGAATCCCAAGCCCGACGGAAGCCGCTACGACATATACAACGACGGTCTGAAAATATACACCACACTTGACTCCCGCATGCAGCAGTATGCCGAGGAGGCAGTGCAGGAACATCTCGGTGGCTACCTCCAGCCGGCTTTCTTCCGCGAAAAACGCGGCAACAAGTATGGTCCATATACCGGAAACCGCGCCGAAATCAGTGAAATCCGCCTCAACCATCTCATCAAGATGGCTATGAAGCAGACCGAGCGCTACCGCGCCATGAAGGCAGGGGGCAAAAGCCGTGAGGAGATAGAAGAAGCATTCCGCACACCACGCGACATGAAGGTGTTCAGCTACTCCGGCATCGTAGACACCGTGATGACCCCGATGGACTCCCTGCTATATCACAAGTCATTCCTGCGCACAGGGTTCATGGCTATGGATCCCAAGACCGGAGCGGTGAAAGCCTATGTGGGAGGTCCGAGCTTCCCGTTCTTCCAATATGACATGGTATCGACAGGACGCCGACAGATCGGTTCGACAGTCAAGCCGTTCCTCTACACCTATGCTATGGAGGAAGGGTTCACCCCATGCGACGTGTTCTCAAACACTCAGCCGGTCATCACCGACGAAGCCGGCAACGTGTGGATGCCGCGCAATGCAGGCAAAGCCCGTGTAGGCGAGATGGTCGACCTGAGATGGGCATTGACCAACTCCAATAACTGGATTTCGGCACGCCTCATAAGCGAACTGTCACCGGCGGAACTCGTTCGCCAGATGCACAACTTCGGCATCAACTCACACCTTGACCCTGTGATGTCGCTGTCGCTCGGTCCATGCGACGTGTCGGTACAGGAGATGGTCAGCGCTTATACAGCCTTTGCCAACAAGGGCATGCGCGCCGCCCCTATGTATGTGACAGCCATAGCCGATGCCCAGGGTAACATAATCAGCGAGTTTACCCCTCGATATACCGAAGTCATCAGCGAGAAAGCGTATTACCGCATCCTGTCGATGCTGATGAATGTGGTGAGCGGCGGTACAGGCTCGCGTGTGCGTCGTCCGCCCTATAATCTCACTGCCGAGATGGGTGGTAAGACCGGTACTACCAACTACAATGCCGACGGATGGTTTATGGGCTTCACTCCTGAGCTTGTGGCAGGCACATGGGTAGGAGGCGACGAGCGCTACATCCACTTCAACACCATGGCATACGGACAGGGAGCCGCAATGGCATTGCCGATCTATGGATTATTCATGAAGAAAGTCTATGGAGACAAATCCCTTCCCTACAGCCAAGCCACTAAATTTGAATTCCCGGCAGATGTAGACCTCTGCGGCAAAGACTACTTCGGCGAGGACGATGACATGTCTGATGCCGACAACAACGCTACAGAAACCTCCATCGAGGGTATGTTTGACTAAAAAACCATCCAGCCGGTACATTCCCCTATATCATATCTCTGAATGTCATGATAATTTTCCCCTCTATATTCCGAAACTCTCACCGTCAGGTCATTTCGGTCATTGCAGCGGCAGCCATAGGCTTGTCAGCCATGGCGTCTTCTGTGACAGATCTCCCGACCACATTTATCAACGGCAAGAAATATTACCGCTACAAGGTTATCAAAAAGGAGACCCTGTATTCTCTTAGCCGCAAACTCGGACTGACCCAGGATCAGATTATATTCTACAATCCCACGGTATATGACGGTCTTAAAGCCAACGACATACTGTATTTCCCTGCTGAAGACTTCGCTGACGGCACACCCTCAGCACAGACTTCTAAGGACTCTAATGTTCCTAATACCTCTAATACTGTCACCACCCAGCGCACTGTGACCCACGACGTGTCCAAAGGCGAAACAATATACGGCATTTCCCACCGCTACGGCATCACCACCGAGCAGCTGATGAATGCCAACCCTACCATACGTTCAGGTCTCAAAGCCGGCATGTCGCTCGTCATACCGCCAGCTGACGATAAGACAGGCAGCACACCATCCACACCTACCGGCACAAACCAGCCAGCGACGCCCATGACCAATCATGAGATAGTGCGGAGTGTCGAATCACAGATACGTTCACAGCGTAAACGTGACGCATCAAGCATAGACATCGCCGTGCTGCTTTCATTTGACCTTGACTCGCCTAAGAAAAGCCGCGAGGCGCAATATAGCTTAGAATTCTACAAGGGATTCCTCCTCGCTGTAGATACTCTGCGAGAGCTTGACCGTCCGATCCATGTCACCACATATGATGTGGCAAGTTCGGAGGCGACTCTGAAAAGCATCCTTGCCAAACCGGAGATGAAACACATGCAGGTCATCATCCCCCCTGCCGACCTTAAGGGAGGATTGGATATAGTGGGCGATTTTGGCAGAGCCAACGATGTGATGGTGTTTAACCTCTTCAATGTGCGTGACAAGAGCTATCTAACCAATCCCGCCATGATGCAGGCTTCGGTACCACAAGATATAATGCATGCCAAAGCCGTGGAAGGATTCATTGATAAGTATAAACATCACACTCCTGTGCTGCTCGTCAAGGATGAAAGTGCCAATGACCGCAACCAGTTCATGACTGACATAAAAGCACGACTGACAGCCGATGGGATTGATTTCGTCACCATCCCCTACTCCGGTGACTTGTCAGCCGATGCGCTTGCATCATTGTCAGCATCGACAGACTATGTATTTGTACCGACTCAAGGCTCCCAGCGCGACCTCAACCGCACACTTGACGCGATCCTGAAATTCAAGGAAAACAGCACAGGTGACCTGACCATATTCGGCTATCCCGAATGGATCACTTACCGTGGCGAAACACTCGACAATCTACACAAGCTAAATGCCACATATTACTCACGCTTCGTTGATGACAGCGATGACCGCTACACCAAGCATGTCATAGAGTCTTATAAGGAAAAGTATGGCACACAGATCAGTCCTTCAGTTCCCCGTCCGGGCATCATGGGCTTCGATTGCGGCATATTCCTGTTGCGCTCGCTCAAGTCAGGCAATGGGGACCTCACGGGTGACATCCCCCCCTATCAGGGTGTGCAAAACGGCTTCAAATTTCGCAAGGCTTCAGATAACCCTGACGCCGGATGGTACAACGAACGTCTGATGCTCATTACCTACCGCAGCAGCGGCAACGTGGACTATCAGGACATCTGAGATTGAACTCTAACCACATGCAGATATCACACTCAGTGAAACCCATAACGCTTGCCCTCATAGCTCTCTGCGCTATGGCGGCAGCTCCCACAGCCACTGCCCAAAGAACCTATCGCTCAAACCTCTCGGTGGGAGGCAGAGCCGGTGTCACCATGTCAAATGTATCATTCATGCCCAAGGTGCCGGAGTCAATGCTCATGGGCTGGACAGTCGGAGCCGTGGTGAGATACACCGAAGAAAAGCATGTCGGAGTGGTCGGTGAAATCAACATAAGCCAACGAGGATGGAAAGAAAGCTATGATCCAGGACAGGATTTCTCGTTCAGCCGCAGCCTGACGTACATCAACATTCCTGTGATGACCCATATATACTTCGGGCCAAAGAAATTCAACTGCATAATCAATCTCGGACCCGAGATAGCTTTTATGATAGCCAACAGTGCCAAAGCCAATTTTGACTACAACAATATCAACAGTGTCAAAGGCTACCCGGTCAACTCGCGCGAAACTGCCCAGATGACCATGCCGATCAAAAACAAGATTGACTACGGCATCACAGCCGGCATCGGCGGCGAGTGGAAAATCAATCCACGCAACAGCGTATTGATAGAAGCCCGCTACTACTTCGGACTCGGAAACCTCTTTGAATCAGACAAAAAAGCCACGTTCTCCTCATCACGTCCAAGCTCCATAGAGGTGACAGCCGGCTATATGTTCCGCATCAAATAGACAATCAAACGGCGAATATTACAGTAATTTGATTGCCACGGAGAACTTTTATTGGCAAAAACTTGTATATAACCTCAAAACACCATATATTTGCAACATCTTTAGTGCAAAGAAGAAAAATGTATAACGCAATCACATCAGTCAATCGTTGGTGGCGCATCGGTGATAAACATCGATGGCAATCATGTATATATCTATACTGATCAACGGCTGACCCATAGCGTCTGACATTTCTCCCATAACTTTATCATGGAGCCATCGAGTAAACACTACTTGATGGCTCTTCTTTTTTAATCGCTTATTATAAAAAACTCTTTAAATATGAAAAAGTACCAACGACTACTTCCAGTGGACACCAACGGTTATTACGGACGCTTCGGCGGCGCATATATCCCCGAAATCCTGCACCGCAACGTCAAAGAACTCGGCGAAGCCTTTGACCGCTATGTCAACGACGATGATTTCATGCGCGAATTTGACCGTCTGATGCGTGACTATGTGGGACGCCCCTCCGCCCTCTACCGCGCAGACCGTCTTAGCGCACAATACGGCACCAACATCTATCTCAAGCGCGAAGACCTCAACCACACAGGCGCACACAAAATCAACAATGCCATCGGGCAAGCGCTTCTCGCTAAGCGCATGGGTAAGCACCGCATCATTGCCGAGACAGGTGCTGGTCAGCATGGCGTGGCTACAGCAACCGTATGCGCTCTCTTAGGCATGGAGTGCGTGGTATATATGGGCAAGACCGACGTAGAGCGTCAGCAGCCCAACGTGCAACGCATGCAAATGCTAGGAGCGCGGGTAGAGCCGGTCACCTCGGGCAACATGACCCTCAAAGATGCCACCAACGAAGCTATACGCGACTGGTGCTGTAACCCGGACAGCTACTATATAATCGGCTCGACGGTCGGTCCTCATCCCTACCCCGAAATTGTAGCATACTTCCAGAGCGTGATATCAGAGGAGATACGCTCACAGCTTCTGAGCATGACAGGCAACGAACTTCCTGACTATGTGATAGCATGTGTAGGCGGAGGAAGCAACGCCGCCGGAGCGTTCTACCACTTCATCAACGAGACTGCTGTCAGGCTGATCGCCGCCGAAGCAGCCGGATTGGGAGCAAACACCTCAGAAACAGCCGCTACGATGTGCGCCGGATCTGAAGGCATCATACACGGAGCACGCACCTACGTCATGCAGACCCCTGACGGACAAATCATCGAGCCATACAGCATATCAGCCGGTCTTGACTACCCTGGTATAGGTCCGCTCCACGCCTTCCTTGCCACTTCAGGACGCGCCGAAGTGCTACCTGTCACCGACCGACAGGCATTGGATGCCGCTTACAACCTCACGCGGACAGAGGGCATCATACCGGCACTTGAAAGTGCACACGCTCTCGGAGTTCTTGACTTGAAGCATTTCGCACCAGATGACACCGTGGTCATCAACCTCTCCGGACGCGGTGACAAAGACCTGCACACATATCTGACACACAAATAACCGACAAGACACCATGAGTTGCAAAATACATATCAACAAGCGCATAATACCTGCCGACCTTGAAACCCCAGTCAGCTTGTATCTTAAAATACGTGACCTCCATCCCTCATCTGCCCTCCTTGAGAGTTCGGACTATCATACCTCATCCAACGCCATGAGCTATATCGGCGTTGAACCCACAGGAGCTTTCACCGTGCAAGACGAACATATCACGATGACCCGACCTGACGGCAGCTCGGAAACTGTGGCAGTCAAGGACTGCGATGGAGTGATACCGGCATTCAATGCCTACCTCCGCAGCTATGAGTTTGACGGAGAGACGACAAGCGACAACGTGCTCTTCGGCTTCACCGCCTACGATGCAGTCCGCTACTTCGAAAAGGTGGACATCCAGCCACGCGAAGAGAAATTCCGCAGCATCCCCGACATGAAGTATATCTTCTACCGCTATGTCATCAGTCTCAACCACTACAAAAACGAGCTGACCATCTATGAGCGTATCCTACCGGGAGAAGTATCGGGCATTGACGAACTCATCAGCGTCATCCACAACAACAATATCGCACAGTATCCCTTCCAGCTCATAGGAGATCCGACATCGCCCATCACCGATGAAGATTATATCCATATGGTCGAGCGTGGAATACACCATGCCATGCGTGGCGATGTTTTCCAGATAGTGTTGTCACGCCGCCACGAACAGCGATTCAGCGGCGATGAATTCAATGTGTACCGCGCATTGCGGTGCGTCAACCCCTCACCCTATCTCTTCTATTTTGATTTCAGCGATTTCCGCATGTTCGGATCATCTCCCGAGACACACCTAAGGGTCAAGGGTGACACAGCCTATATCGACCCCATAGCCGGCACGTTCAAGCGCACAGGTGACGACCAGCGCGACCATGAATTAGCTGCAGCACTGCTTGATGACGAAAAAGAGAATGCCGAACATATTATGCTCGTGGATCTCGCCCGTAACGACCTCAGCCGCAGCGGAGGCAACGTCAGCATCGACTTCTTGCGTCAGATACAGTATTACAGCCATGTAATCCACATGGTGTCACGCGTCAAAGCAACACTGCCTGATGGCGCAGATACGCTCCGCCTGTTTGCCGACACCTTCCCTGCCGGGACCCTCAGCGGCGCGCCCAAAGTCAGAGCCATGCAGCTCATCAATGATATCGAGTCACATTCACGCGTGGTGTATGGCGGCTGCATAGGCGTAGTGGGATTCAACGGAGATCTCAACCAAGCCATCACCATCCGTAGCTTCCTCAGCATAGACCATACGCTCTACAGTCAGGCAGGAGCCGGAGTGGTGGCTCGTTCAGTGCCTGAGAGCGAACTCAAAGAAACCGGCAACAAACTCGGTGCACTCCGCACAGCCCTTGTATATGCCAGCCAATTCGGTCACTAATCACTAAATCCAAGCATTATGAAACTTCTCATCATAGACAACTACGACTCGTTTACGTACAACATAGTGCATGCCATACGCTCTTTGGGCATCGAACCTGAAATCTGCCGCAATGACATAATAGGCATAGACGACATAGAGCGATATGACAAAATCATCATCTCTCCGGGACCCGGCATACCCTCCGAGGCTGGCATAGTGCCAGAGATGCTCCAACGTTACGCGACCTCAAAGCCTATACTCGGCATATGCCTCGGACATCAGGCGATAGGCGAACGCTTCGGAGCAAAACTAAAGAACCTCCCCAACGTGTACCACGGAGTGAAATCAACCATCACCCTCAACCAGCCGGACTATCTCTTCGATGGCTTGCCTGACAGATTGGATGTGGGACGTTACCACTCGTGGGTGATAAGCACCGACGGTTTCCCTGCCTGTCTTGAAATACTCGCGACAAGCCCCGATGGCGAAATCATGGCACTGAGACATCGTGAATATGACATACGCGGAGTGCAGTTCCATCCCGAATCAATACTTACGCCAGAGGGCATCAAAATATTACGCAACTGGATAAACCACTGAAAGCAAAGATGAAAGACCTGTTATACAAAATGTTTGAGCACAAGAGCCTTTCACGTGAGGAATCACGCCGTGTGCTTCTCAATATAGCCGATGGCATCTATAACGAGGCACAGCTGTCGGCATTCATGACTGTGTTCCTGATGCGAAGCATCACTCAGGACGAACTGAGCGGATTCCGCGATGCCGTGCTTGAGAGGCGCAATCCCGTCGATCTTGACTGTTCCGATGCCATAGACATCGTAGGTACCGGCGGTGACGGCAAGAACACCTTCAACATCTCCACCGCTACCTGCTTCGTAGTGGCTGGAGCAGGGCGAAGGGTCGTCAAACATGGCAATTTCGGTGCAAGCAGCGTATCCGGTGCATCAAACGTGTTGATGCAGCATGGAGTCAAGTTCACCGCCGATAACGACCGCCTGCGACGCTCGCTTGACGAGAGCGGTGTGGCATACCTGCATGCTCCGTTATTCAGCCCTGCGCTCAAGAGCTTCGGGCCAGTGCGCAAAGCCCTCGGTGTAAGGACATTTTTCAACATGCTCGGTCCGCTCGTCAACCCCGTCATGCCCAAGTATCAGCTTCTCGGCGTGTATAATCTGAAACTGCTCCGCCTGTATGACTACATAGCACGCCAGCAAGGAGTCAACTGCACCGTGGTACACTCGCTTGACGGATATGACGAGATTTCGCTGACCTCGCCATTTAAAGTCGCGTCAGCCGAAGGCGAGAGACTCATGGACGCAGCCATGCTCGGACTGTCATCTGTGCATGAGAGCGACCTCTACGGCGGTGAAAGCGTAGAGGAAGCATCAGCGATATTTGACCGTGTGCTGGGCGGAAAAGGCTCCACGGCACAAGCCGACTGCGTGATAGCCAACGCTGCTTTCGCCCTGAAAACCATAGAGCCACAGATGACCCTTGACGATACCGTAGCCACCGCCCGCGAGTCACTTGAAAGCGGACGCGCACTTGAAGCATTCCGCCGTTTTGTAACCCTAAACTCCTGACAGACATGGCAAATATCCTTGATCAGATAGTAGACAATAAGCGTCGAGAAGCGGCAGCAGAGATGGCACTTGCCGGAGGCATCCCTACGGCATTCCACGCTCCGCTACCCCCGTCGATGAAAACCGCGCTGCTGCAAAGCCCAACAGGCATCATAGCCGAGTTCAAACGCCGCAGTCCGTCAAAGGGAGAGATTCACCCCAAGGCGATGGTGTGCGATATAGTGCCAGGTTACGAACAGGCAGGCGCAGCAGCATGCTCAGTGCTGACCGATACCCCCTATTTCGGAGGAGCATTGACCGACCTCGCAGTTGCATCTTCATTGGTGACAATGCCTCTGCTGCGTAAAGACTTCACCATAAGCGAGTATCAGATAGCACAAGCACGGATATACGGAGCATCAGCAATATTGCTGATTGCAGCCGTGCTGACAGCAGATGAAATGCAACGCTTCACCGACTATGCCCACAGCCTTGGATTAGAGGTGCTGGTAGAGGTACACAATGCCGCCGAGCTTGACAAGCTGCCCGATGGTGCCGACATGGTGGGTGTCAACAATCGCGACCTGACCACATTCCGCACCGACCCGGCTTTGTCGCTACACATCGCCTCCATACTCCCTGACAAAGTGGTCAAAGTAGCCGAGAGCGGGCTGACATCAATGGATGAAGTGCGCCGACTCCGTGATGCAGGTTACCGCGGATTTCTTATCGGCGAGACGTTCATGCGCCATGACAATCCAGCCGATGCGCTTAAACGATTCATTTACGGCACATTGCAGATATGATACGCGACAAGGTAATCAAGGTATGCGGCATGCGTGACGCTGACAACATACGCCAGATATCCCTGCTCAAGCCCGACTATATGGGCTTTATATTCTGGGATTATACACCTCGCTCAGCCATCGGGATGCATACAAACAACATCTCACTGCTTCCGTCCACTACACGCCCGGTAGGAGTCTTCGTCAACGAGACAGTAGAATCAATCCTATCTACTTGCACCACCTACGGAATCAACACGGTGCAACTTCATGGCTCTGAAACACTCGACATGTGCCGCCAGCTAAGATCACACGGACTACATGTGTGGAAAGCCTTCGGAATCGATGACGGTTTCGACTTTTCGTCACTCAGAGACTATGAGCAAACGGTGGAAATGCTGGTTTTAGACACCAAGACACCTAAATGCGGAGGGTCTGGCAGACGTTTTGACTGGTCAGTACTTGACCGCTACGACCTTGACATCCCTTATCTGCTCAGCGGAGGCATCAGCCCTGACTCGGCAAATGATGTGCTTGCCGCTTTCAGCAAACCGCATCTCGCCGGCATAGACCTCAACAGCCGCTTTGAATCCGCGCCAGGCATCAAAGACTCAGAAAAACTCACTAACTTTGCAAACTCATTGAAAAGATGAACAGACTCAACACCCTTCTAAGTAAAAAAGATAAAGACATACTGTCGGTATATTTCACAGCCGGATTCCCCTACAAGGATTCAACAGCGCAGATCATCGAAGCTCTCGATCGCAGCGGCGTAGACATGATAGAGGTTGGCATACCTTTCAGCGACCCTATGGCTGATGGCAAGACCATCCAGAACAGCTCCACCATCGCGCTCCGCAACGGCATGACCCTCTCGCTGCTGCTCCAGCAGGTCAGAGAAGCCCGCAAGTCATCGCCTGACATCCCGCTCGTGCTGATGGGTTATCTCAACCCCATCATCCAGTACGGACCTGAACGACTGTTCAAGGAATGCAAGGAGATAGGCATTGATGCCATCATCATCCCCGACCTGCCCTTTGCCGAGTATCTGAGCGACTACAAAGATATGTGCCGCCGCTATGACATACCGATGATCATGCTTATCACACCAGAGACATCTGATGACCGCATAAAGCTGATAGACGAACATTGCGACGGCTTCATATACATGGTGTCGGCAGCCGCCACAACAGGCACCCGTGACTCGTTCGGAGACGAACAGCATGCCTACTTTGACCGCATTGACGCTCTGAAGCTCAAGCATCCACGGCTTATCGGTTTCGGCATCTCCAATCCAGCCACGTTCGCCGACGCATGCGCCCACTCCGCAGGTGCCATCATCGGCAGCAAATTCATAAAATGCCTTGAAGCCAATCCACAATCGCCAGAAAAGGCTGTCGACGAGCTTCTCAAGGCGATAGGTAAACGACAATAAATGAATAAAAAAGGACTGTTTGCTCTTGCTTTGGGCACATTTGCCCTCGGCATCACCGAATTCATGACCATGGGCATCCTCGGTGATCTTGCCCAAAGCATGGATATTTCAATCTCAAAGGCGGGGAGGTTCATCTCCGCCTATGCTTTGGGCGTATGCTTCGGCGCACCGGCTCTGCTGTTCGTGCGCAAGATGGATCTGCGGCGGCTGATGCTCTATCTTGCCGCCATGATAGCTGTGGGAAATGCGCTCGCAGCGTTTGCCCCAGGATATTGGACGCTCTGCATAGCCCGCTTCATCTCCGGGCTGCCCCACGGAGCATATTTCGGAGTCGGAGCCATCGTTGCCCGCAAACTTGCATCGCCATCCAAGGCTGTCAGCGCAGTGTCGCTGATGATAGCCGGTATGACCGTAGCAACCTTAGGCGGCGTACCCTTGGGTACACTCGTCAGCAACCTGCTGTCATGGCGTGTGGCATATGTGATAGTGGCAGTGTCCGGCATACTCAATTTCATTGCCATACGGTGCTGGGTACCAAGAGTGGAAGGGCTGGAAGACAGGGGATTCAAAGGACAGTTCCGCTTCATACGCACACTGCCGCCATGGCTCATATTCGGCGGCATACTCCTCGGACAGACCGGCATATACTGCTGGTACAGCTTCATCGACCCACAGCTCACGCTCGTATCTGGTTTCAGCCGTGATGCCATGTCGTGGCTGATGGTCATAGCCGGACTGGGCATGTTTGTCGGAAATCTCACTGCCGGACAGCTTGCTGACAGGTTCAAGCCCGCAGGTGTGGCTACATGCGTGCAGATCAGTGCCATCCCCATCCTGTTACTCTTTTACTTCTTTGCCGACATCAAGATCTGCGCAGTGGTGTTGATGATGCTCGGTACTGCCGCTCTCTTCGGTTCGGGAAGCCCGCTGCAAAGCTCCATCGTCAGCTACTCACGCGGAGGGGAGATGCTCGGAGCGGCTTGCATACAGATAGCCTACAATGCCGGCAATGCGATAGCTGCATGGCTCGGCGGCGAAGTCATCCGAGACACAGGCGACTATCTGTCACCGTCAATCGTCGGATTGCCGCTCATTGTAATAGGCTCATCGCTGCTTTTCTACCTCTATTACCACTACGAGCGTGTCAGGAAAGCCTGAACGTCCCACGCACCCTCCGACGTATTACCACGATGCTCAGCAACGTAAGCACCAGCATTATGCCAAGCATGATCAAGACTGTCGGAAAAAGTGACGATGGCGAAGCCTGCATCATCTCAAGCTGAGACGACCACAGCCCTTGAGCGACCCATACGGCGACAACTGCCAACACCACTACCCCAGCATTGATGACAGCCACCATGCGCACGTAAGCCTTGGATATATCGCCAGGGAAATAGCCGAGAAGCATAAGGTCATGAATTTTGCGTTGGTTTTTCTGCAACAGCAGGTAAATGCTCAGCACAAGGATGAAAAATGACAGCAACGTTATCACCACTCCTATAGCGACTACTACCGATGTGGTCAGCCGCAAGAAAAAAGTCAATTGACCCGACTGGGAAGTATCTCCGCCTTGCTCGTATTCTTTATCCGCAAGATAAGCGCTTATGGCAGGGTCGCCTTTGTCTACCACCTTCACTATCAGGCGTGACGGGGAGGGTGCTCCCATCTTAGAACTGAAACGTCGGTTAGCTTCGGAGAGGAACGCCTCTGGCACGGCTATCGTGTTAAGACGCGATGAAAAACCTACGATACGCGCATCTACGGTTGCTTCATCTCCATTGCCGCTCAACGAGAGCTTCAGCGGAAGCATACCTATCATGGATTCGCTCAGCTGTGGCATGCCATGGGATGCCGCATAACCGAAATTATACAGGGCAAGATAGTCCTTGGGGATTATAATCGGCACTATACCCCCTTTACGAGGGTCATAATTCCACTCCCGGGGAGTCACATCAAAGAACTCATCAGGTATGGTCTCCAGAAAAAGAGATGTCGAAAGCCGTCCCCCACCCATAGAAGCAGAAGCATTGACATTGAAATCTGCGGCGGTGAATGCGCCTACTTTTCGTGCCCAGGGCTGATTGCTGATGTCACGGATTTCGTCAGCCGAAAACGATGAATTTCCGCCCCCAAACAGACCTCCAAGACCGCTGACGCGTTTGGACACCACTATATAATTTTCGCCAAACAGCTTGTCCTCATCATGCCATATCGAAGTCACGTCACGGTAAAACTGCAACGCTACGGAGACTATAGCCAGTCCCACAAACGTAGCCACGGCATAACCTGCAAGCTGCCCAGCCGATATGTTACGCCTAAGCAGACGCCATACCATGTCACCATACTTATTATCTTTATTCTTCATAGCAGTATAGTACGGTCAAATTCAAGAGAGAGATGGTTACCTACAGATGTGGCTATCACCGCCGCACCACGTTCACGAGCGACATTATCTATCAACTGCGCGACTACTCTGTTGTTGCGCTGATCAAGATGGCTGACAGGCTCATCAAGCAGCAAGAAGTCCATGGGCTGACACAACGAACGTATTATCGCCACCCTCTGCATCTGCCCTATGGAAAGATGTCCGCCAAGCTCCGAAGCCTTGTCTGCGATGCCGAGAGCATCAAGAAGCTCCGTCAGCTGCGTATCAGTATAAGTCCGGGTCAACCGGTTCTTGATTTGCAGATTTTCCATGACTGTCAGCTCCGGAAAGAGCCTCATATCCTGGGGGAGATAAGCGATATTGTAGCGACGCACCCTGCACCAGTCTTCGGGAGCAAGACTGCGCACATCCTTGCCGTCAAAAGCTATCGTACCGTCATAGTCACAACGCGAACCGTAGATAAACGCACACATCGATGACTTGCCAGTACCGCTCTCGGCACTGACCAGATAGCGGTGCCCGCGCTCAAAGGTCAACTCCTCAAGCCACACATGACTGCCCCGTATGATGTCGGTAGTCTCCTCACCGCGGAATACACGCGGCAGTGTACGGCTTAAAGTAATACACTCGATATTACCCTCTGCATAGGATGGTTTTGTCATACGGCTTATTCGTTGACAGCTGATTCAATATATGTTTTCAGAAACGGACCTTTCGTATCAGGGAAAGTCATCTCCATCTGCAAGAACTGGGGTTGCAGATTAGCTTTAACCTGGACAGGTCGGTCAAACATGCCCTTATATCCTTGCGGCATCATGAAATAAGCCCCTCCAAAACGGCTCTCAAAAGCCGGAGCCATGGAGTTTTCACGAGTCGGCTCAAACGGTATGGTGGCGATACCGAGATTGCCGTCGATATTACCTATGTATATCTTCATACCGGGAGCCGAAGCCACATAACGTCCCTCTCCGTCAGAAGACACCGACGCACCCATGCCACGGGCAAGTGCGACAAGACTCTGCACCGAGGCATTCACATCTTCCTGCTCCATATCTGCCATCACAAGCAGTGGAGAGATATGCCCCAGCTCGTCATCCGCAGAGTCGACAGACTGACCGGCGAAAGCCACCGTTCCCTTGACCTTGGAAATAAAAGGAAGCACCGATTCAAGCATGCCGCGCTGCTCAAAGGGCATCATCGGCATAGCCATCCTAAGCCATCCGGCAAGCGTCTCACCATTATCAACTCCCACAGCAAGGGCATAGTTGAAACTGCCAGGCACATAACGTAGGAAATCCCTGTCTATGTTACGGAAGCCGTCGGCGGGGACAATCTCTCCGTCGCTCAGCATGAGCTGCATATCCGCTTGGGCAGACATGCTGCCGAGCTTGACATTTGCGGCAATCCATGTGTCGGTATCCTTAAGACCCATAGCTGCCAGATTCATAACGATCCCGGCAGCATCAGAAGCCTCAATGAATTCCACCAGACCGCGATGTGAAGTGAAATTCTTATCAGATGCTTTTTCAAGCACCTTTGATATTTCAGAAACCACATGAGCTGCATCTCCTTCCATAGTCCACGCCTGACCATCTTTGACTACGGTCACCAATCTACCGGAATAGACTGTAAAGCCATCGCGAGTCTCAGGCTTCCCGGCCACCTCCTCCATGGCTTTCGCATAGCTATCGGCATCTTTGACAAGGTACGTCAAGATAAAATCCATTCGCTCGGCAAAAACCATCACATGCTTTGCATCGATATATGGGACAGCTTTGACGATGCTTTCATATACCTGATTACCTATAGTGGCACTTATGCGTGATTGCATCTGCGGTGGCAGAACAATGCCCGATGATGTGATGTTACATCCGGCATTTTTCGCGACTTTCTCCATATTGACGACAGTCACAAATGTAGCATCCTCCGGGACATTATCCATCAGCGAATTATCGGCTTTGCTGCATGACGAAAACATGAGCATGCATAAAGAAACGGCAATAAAGAAAGATGTAATCTTATGGCTCTTGAGAGCCACCATCGGTTTCATAGTTATTGACGACATAAAAATGAATTCTAAAGGTTAAGTAGACTGAACCTATGAGGAAACTCAGCCTTGGCAATTAACGAATAACAAGCGAATATACGTAAAATGAGTGCCAATCCTGTTTTTTTAACACAAAAAAGCACTATAAGCATGCCTATGGCAGAACTTTAAAGCCCCACCGTTTGTCATATCATAAAAGGAGGCAATATTAAAGTCTTCTACAAGCGACCATGATTAAGCGATTCATAAGATTATCAGGCAAAGGCGCCTTGGCTTTGATAGCAACAATGGCGTTAGCGGCATCCTCTTACGATGCCCAAGGACAGATATGGTGGGGAGCGTCATACTCTCCTACATACCCATGGGGGCCCACTGGGTATTGGAGTCCTGGAGTAAGCATAGGTTCAGGAGGTGTATCTTTCAGTCTGAACATCGGAAGCGGATACAACCTGGTGTACTACAATCCCACTCCAGGATATGTGGATCCAATATATTACAATCCACCACCAGCATATTATCCGGCGCCAGCACCGCCAGTCGTCGCGCCGCCGGTCACACCACCTCCTCGTCAGCCTGCATATAATTTCCCTAACGGCAACGGATGGTCATTGACCCCTGGACGGCTACCGAGCCCTGGACGGCTTTAGAGTGACAACATGTTTGTAATCCTCCATATATCGAGAGCGCGACATATCTGATATTACAACCCGTTCTCTAATAGAAGAAACAGAAAGAAAAAAGAGGGGACGTTGAATTATCAAAGCACCACCATCTTTTTCTCCTCTCTTCTCCTTCCCCGGACATCCACCACTCCGGGGAAGTTTTTATTTTAGCGATATTACGTCAGTGATGAGGACATGCCACGGCATGTCCCTACAAGTATGGGAATTAGCCAAAACGTGAGATTTTCTTGAGGGTGCCCTCGTCAAGTATCTTGATCTTGCGCCCGTCGACCACTATGATTTTTTCATTGACAAAAGCCGAGAGAGTACGGATGGCATTGGAAGTAGTCATATTTGACAGGTTAGCCAGATCCTCACGAGCCATATATATGTGGAGGGTCATATTGTCAGGTTCATACCCATAGTGCTCCCTGAGTAACATCAAAGCCTCGGCAAGACGTCCGCGTATATGTTTCTGTGTGAGATTGACGATACGGGTGTCGCTGTTGCCGAGATTGCATGCAAGTTCATGGATGAAGAAGCGGTCGACCTGGATGTTCTTTTCAAGAAGCGTCTCCACCACCGAGAGAGGGATCGCCCCGGCTACCGACGGCTCGAAAGCACATGCACTTGACACATAGGGGGTACCGGCAAAGTGAGCACGATAGCCGAAATATTGCACCGGGCGCAAGAGCCTTATAATCTGCTGGCGTCCACCCACACCGTCCTTGAACTTCTTTATTTTTCCTTTCAACAGAGTCCATAGATATTCCGGTTCGTCCCCTTCACGGTAGACAAACTGGTTTTTCTTGAACGAGTGGATAGTGAAATTATCTGTCACAAGACGTTTTTCTTCAGGCGTGAGGATAGACCACATGTCTGACATGTCTTCGCTTATGACTTTTTCAAGTGCGAACTTTATCATTGTACCTTAGGGGAGGGGACCTTGGAATCTTGACTACAACTTTTGCAAAATTAGCGGTTTTTTATCATCTTGACAAGAGTTAGGGCGAATTTAATTGAAATATTCAATCAAATCCGCCCTGATAGCTTTATATCTGTCAGACAGACACGTGTCTAAGACACCATCAAGCAGGTCAATAGTTCCATTCGCCTGAAATCATCTGCAGGTTGTCGCATCCTATGGTGCGCACATCGGTCAGCATATTGAAGCGGCAGTTGATATACGTAAGCGAGGAGTCAAAGGACACATCGAGCGTCTGCAGCTGATTGTTATTGCAGATCAGACGCTGTAAGAATGTCTGATTGCTGAGGTCAAGGGTTACAAGGTCGTTGTACTGGCAGTCGACATATTGCAGATTCTGACAGTTTTCGACCGAGAGTGTAGTCAGATCGTTGAACGCACATACCAGGTCTATCAGAGCCGGACAGTTGTCCACCGACAGACTCGTCATGTTATTGTCACTGCACATGAAAGCACTGAGAGCTGGCAGATTTCTGACTGCCATCTGCGAGATGCGGTTGCTGTCAATGTTGATGTTCTGCAGGTTTTCCACACCAGCGAGCACCAGCTCGGTCAGTTTGTTGTAACCGCAGTAAAGATTCTTCAGAGCCGTGCATCCGGTCACATTAAGCTGCTCTATGTGGCAGCTTTGGCAATTAAGAGTGACGAGAGTGGGAGATCCTGAGACATCTAACGAAACAAAGTAATTACCAGCCACATTGAGGTATTTGAGAGCCGGAGTATCAGAGAGGCTGATATCCATGAGCCTGTTGCGGTAGAGATTGAGCGAAACGAGAGCGGGACATCCGCTTACAGAAAAATCAGTGAGTCTATTGCGGCTGGCGTTTGCATCTGTAAGAGCGGGACACGAAGCAAGCGTGAATTCAGTCAGCCTGTTGCCGCTGACATCCACCTTGACGAGCGATTTAAACCCGCTGATATCAAGACTGCCCGCCAGACGTTTGTCTTTCCATTCTATAGATACGATACGTCCGTTTTCCACTTTAACACCCTCCCACGAAGCAGGATCATTAAGATTGGTGATTTTGAGTGCTGCGGCATTGGTGGCATCATCCACCCCCGGAGACTGCAAGAACGCTTTCATAGCTTTCATTTCAGATTTGTCAGCCGCCGATGCGCCAAAACCAGCTGCCAACACCGTCATCGCTGTCAACAGTAGATATAACCTGCGTTTCATAATCAATTGTGTTTTAAGGAGATTTATATGTGATTAAATATCTTTATCTGATAAAAGAAACAACAAATATCCTCATATTGTTTCAAAATACTTTTAGCATAAAAGAAACGCAATAAATGTTAACGGCGATTGCAGATTGCCAAGAAGATGTTAAAATTTGTTTTATAGTCAATATTTGCTTAAATTTGCACACATTTTAATTGGCAACCCCTTACAGGATTGCCTGCATGTATCCCGATATTGTATTGTAACAAATAATAAAACCATTATAAAATATTATCGGCAGACCTCTAACACTTTATCAACCTGTCTCTCCACAATATATGCGTTAAAGGCTAAATGAGTGCCACTATTTTAAATCTGCTTGCCGCCCTCGTAATCAGCATCGTTCTCACAGGGGTGCTGATACCCAAAATCTTGCTGATATCATTCCGCAAGAATCTTTTTGATGTCCCCAACAGCCGTAAGATACACACCAGCACAGTGCCACGTCTCGGGGGACTGGCTTTCATGCCGTCCATCTTTTTCACTATCGCAGTTCTTGTCGGTCTCAACCGGCTTATGCTTACGAACCTGCATGTGCCATATTTCGTATTTAACCCCGTGACCCTCTGTTTCGGCATGTGTGCCGTGATGATAATATACCTTGTAGGCATAGCCGACGACCTAATCGGTGTAAAATACCGTGCTAAATTTGCCGCTCAGGTAATCGCAGCACTTTTCATCGTCTCCACCAGAATGTGGATACACAATCTTGACGGATTTCTCGGGGTATACTATCTACCAGAATGGGTAGGAGTGCCCTTGAGCGTCCTTGTAATAGTCTTTATAATGAATGCCATTAATCTTATTGACGGCATAGATGGATTAGCATCCGGTCTGAGCGGAATAGCATTTATCCTTTATGCTGTCGTATTTTACATGGCAGGACAAATAATTTATGCCATAGCGTGCTGCGCCATCCTCGGCACTCTGATACCATTCTTCTATTATAATGTATTCGGAGATGCAAAAATCAACAAGAAGATCTTCATGGGTGATACAGGATCACTCACCACAGGACTCCTGTTGAGCTTCATGGCGTTCCATATCTGCAACATGCGCATCCCCCAGCTATGGCACTATGACATGTTTGTCGTGGCATTCTCACCCCTTATCATCCCATGCTTTGACGTATTGAGAGTATTTGGCAACCGCATACTCCACCATCACAATCCATTCACGCCCGACATGACCCACATACACCATAAATTACTCGCATGTGGACTCAGACAGCGTTACGCCATGATAATAATATTACTTGCATCAATGATGTTTACAACTGTCAATGTCATCTTGGCTCCATATCTCAACATCACATGGCTGGTCATAATAGATCTGGTGGCTGTGTTTGCAGGCAACTACATATTAAACATAATAATCAACCGCCACAACCTGGCACAACGTCGCAGCCGTCTGGCATCCCATCCATCTTCTACGAGAATGGGACAAGCCAAGGACTCCCAGAATCCCCAATACCAGGCATGACCGCCCGATGGCTTGCATTATTACAGAGATAAAAACGAATATTCACTGATACGTCACTTATACACACCTCTTGTTATGTCACTACAAAAGATACTGACCAGAACACTTTTAATGAGCGCGACAGCCATCGCTCTGACCGCCTGCCATTCGCGTGAAAAAGTACTGTATTTCCAGGACATGGTCGTCGACACCCCTGAAGTCGCACAAGCCCCGCAATACATACGCATCGAGCCTGGCGACAAAGTCTCAATAGTCGTTTCAAGCAGCAATCCACAGGTAGCTTCAATATTTAATCTCATCGCCATGGATCGTGGAGCCGGACTCACCACTCAGAGCGGAGGCAAATCCGGAGGAGGAACATCCAATAACGGTGGTCTCGGACTATACACAGTCAACGACCGAGGTAATATTGATTTTCCCATTCTCGGCGAACTGCACATAGCGGGACTTACACGCCAGGAGGCATCGGAGTTCATCAAGAAAAAACTCATTGACGGCAAATATGTGACCGACCCTGTGGTAACAGTCGAGTTCGCCAATCTGCATTTCTCTATCATAGGCGATATAGGCAGCTCTATGTATTCTATATCTGATGACCAAATCAACATAATAGAAGCTCTCGCCATGGCTGGCGACCTCAACATCACCGCCGAGCGCGACCAGATATATGTCATCCGCACTGAGAACGGTCTTCGTACCACCACACGTGTGGATATGCGCACAAAAGATATATTCAATTCTCCTGTCTATTATCTCAAACAAAACGACATCATCTACGTAGTCCCCAACGGCAAGAAGACTGGTGAATACTCCATCAACGAGAACCAGTGGAAGAATCCATTCATCTACGCTACCGCATTCACAACCATCATCGGCATCGCGACACTGGTTGTATCCTTGACCAAATAACAATCATCTATCATAACCACACCTAACGGCATCTCCCATGGCTACAAAAGTACAGGCAGCCCCCAAACGTCAGGCTGACAGTATAAATATAAAGGAACTGTTACATTATTTCCTGTCGAAATGGTATTGGTTCGTCATCTCGGTGGCGGTATGCGTGGCATTTGCTTCGTACAAACTGCTCAAGACACAGCCTGTTTACGCCAGAACCATCACAGTGCTTTTCAAAACGGAGGACAGCGGAACCGGCACGCTTGCCATGCCTGACCTGTCATCACTCGGCATTGACAACAATAGCGGAGACCTTGCCAACGAAATGATCACAATCCGCTCTGTAGGCTTGTTGACTGATGTTGTGGAAGCTCTGGATCTCAACAACATGTATTATGTTAAAAATGGTCTGCATGACAAACTTCTTTACAACAATTCTCCCGTGTCAGCTGTCAATATGGCGCCCGAGGATAAGAAGCTCAAAGGTTATTATTCCTTTACAATCACCATGGAATCTGCTACAAAATTCATATTGTCAGATTTTGTAGGTGGCAACAACGCCGACAAGGAACTAAAACTCAGTGGTGAGGTAGGACGCACATACAAAACCCCTGTAGGGCCATTCCGTATCAATACAACTGAGTATTTCACCAAAGATTACATCAACGAGCCGGTGAAATTCATCCACAACTCTCCCGAAGCGGTGGCAGCATCATTCTCTGGGAGAATTACATTTGAGCTGGCAGAATTCTCTACATCAATCATTAATCTAATACTTTTAGATGAATCACCTCAGCGGGCAGAAGACGTTCTAAATACTCTTCTTGACGTATACAACCAGCGCTATGTAATCGAACGCAACCAGGCAGCCCAGACCACATCACACTTTATCACCGACCGCCTCAACGTTATCGAAAGCGAGCTTGGAGACGTGGAAAGCAACATCTCAAACTACCGCAGTTCTAATCTCATGGGCGATGGGTCATCTGTGGCTGGCGGAGCTATGCAACAACGTCAGGAATCACAAAATGCGATACTTGAACTAAACAACCGCATTTCACTTGTAAAATATCTGCGTCGAGAAGTGCAGAATGCCTCGCTTGATCAGCCGTTACCAAACCCTGCAGGCATAGAGGGTACCACTGTAGAGTCACAGATAGGCGAATATAACACCATCGTGCGCGAACGTAACCGCATGCTCGCGACATCATCTGACAACAACCCCCTTGTACAGGATCGCACCAACACCCTCAACACTCTGCGCAAGACCATGGTGCAGTCAATAGACAACTATCTGCTCACCCTCAACACTACCCTCCGAACTCTCGAACAGCAGGAAGCGAAAAGCACCTCAGAGCTTATCCGTAGCCCGAATCAGGCAAAATACCTCCTGTCGGTAGAACGCCAGCAGAAAGTCAAGGAGCAGCTATACCTATTCTTGCTGCAGAAGCGTGAAGAAAACGAGCTCTCACAGGCTTATACAGCATACAACACGCGTATAATAAACCGACCTTCAGGACCTGGAGCTCCGGTAGCCCCTAAGGGTAAATCCACCATATTAATGGCATTCGCTATAGGTCTGGCAATACCTTTCATCATAATTTTTATTATAAAGAATCTGGACTCGAAAGTACGCACACGTCGTGACTTAGGACAGATGACCATCCCCTATCTCGGTGAAATACCGTTTTATGGGAAGAAGCCATCAATCAAAGAAAAATTGCTGCAGAACCGAAATCCCGAGTCTGACATACGCTCAATTGTAGTCCGTCCTAAAAACAGCAATGCCATCAATGAAGCTTTCAGAGTGGTACGCTCCAACTTCCACTTCATAAGCAACACCCAAGGCGTCTCTGGACACGAAGACAACATCCGCGTGATGATGGTAACATCACTCTACCCTGGTTCCGGCAAAACTTTTATTGCGCTCAACATGGCGACATCTTTTGCCGTGCAAAGCCATCGCACCGTATTGATCGACCTTGACATGCGCAAGGGCATCATGAGTAAAGTCGTAGGTCCTGGCCACAAAGGCATCTCCAATTACATAATCGGACAGGCATCCGTGAGCGATATACTCGTCCATAATGTGGATGGCATTGACGGCCTTGACATGATACCCGTAGGAGCCATCCCGCCCAATCCGTCCGAAATGCTCTATTCTTCCAAGTTTGAGCAACTGATAACCGAGCTCAAGACTCAATATGACTACATCATCATCGACTGTCCGCCTATCGATATCGTTGCAGACACGCAGATTATCGGACGTCTCACCGACATGACTATTTTTGTCATTAGAGCCGGGCTGCTTGAGAAATCAGACATACATCAGATCCAGGATCTCTACAATGACAACCGTTATCCTAATATGGCGGTAGTCTTAAATGGTGTGGATGTCAAGAACTCATACTACAGCAACCGCTATTACGGACACAAATATGCGGGCTACATCAAAGAAGAGTGATACAAACCCTCATGAACAGATGTTTGCGAGAATACATATCACCACCTGACATCCATGCCGATTAAAATCTCGGTCATAACAGCAACTCTTGACAGCGCCGCCGTAATAACGTCGGCGCTGCAAAGCGTTTTAATGCAGACATACGGTATGGTTGAGCATATCGTTGTCGACGGTAATTCCTCAGATTCTACAGTGGATATTGTAAATTCATACCGTCCGATGTATGAATCAAGAGGCTACAGCCTGAAAGTGATAACAGGTCACGACCATGGCATATACGATGCCATGAACAAAGGCATCAAAGCCGCCACTGGCGACATCATCGGCGTCCTCAATAGCGATGATTATTTCACCTCGGCTGATGAGCTGACAATAATAGCGGACGCCTTCGCTACTGCCCCATCGCTCAAAGCTGTATATGCAGATGTCAACTATGTGCGCCCCGGAGCCGAACACCGCATAGTGCGACACTACCCTTCCAAGGGTTTCCGCCCGTGGAAAGTGCTTCTCGGCATGCAGCCTCCCCATCCGTCATTCTATTGCCGCAAAGAAGTCTATAGTCAGTTTGGCACATATGACAGCAGATACCGCATCGCTGGTGATTTTGAGTTCTTCGTGCGATGCCTCTACAAAGGACATATACTTACCCGACGTCTTGACCGCACAGTTGTGACAATGCGCACCGGCGGCACATCTGACCGCTCCATACTGTCACATCTACACGGGCTGTGGGAGCATCAGCTCACATATTTACGTCATCGTATGCCCACATGCATTTTGGCTGACACTATCCAGCTGATCCACAAGATCATGCATCTGAAACCGTTTGCCAGACTATGACAATGTTACATAATTTCGCCAACGCTATCCGCCATGCAACCACAGCCATGCTATTTGCGCTGAGCACTTCATGTGCAGGTGCTTTTGCCATGCCGTCGGGTTCCTTACCTGACACTCTTGCCGTGGACCTCCACGAAATCGACGTGACGGCTCTTAAAAGCGGGACAAATCTACGTTCTGCGCCCATGGCTTCAACAACCATCGGGGTGACAGAAATAGACAGGCTCAACATCGCCACTGTCAAAGGGGCTTCGAAGGTAGTACCTAACTTCTATGTCCCCGATTATGGCTCCAGGGTCACATCATCCATCTACGTCAGAGGACTCGGAGCGCGCATAGACCAGCCAGCGGTAGGTCTTAACGTGGACAATGTCGCGTTTCTCAACAAAGACAACTATGATTTTGACCTCCCCGACATAGAAAAAATCGAAGTGCTCCGAGGTCCTCAAAGCACCATGTATGGGCGCAATACGATGGCTGGGGTGGTCAACATCTACACTTTGTCGCCCAAGCACTTCCAGGGATGGAAACTGTCTGCATCCTTTGCCGCTCCGTTCCAGACCAAACTTTCGGTAGGATATTATACGATGTTCTCTCCACAACTCGGCATGAGCCTCAACGCCCTGTATACACATACCACCGGCGACCACCGCAATGCTTATAACAACTCTCGCATAGGGTCAGAAAATGCCGGCACCTTGCGATGGAAAACCGTATGGGATCCACGCAGCAATTTCACTCTTGAAAATACAGCAGCACTGCAACTCAACGAGCAGAACGGATATCCGTATGAATTCGTGGAAACCGGACGTATAAGCTACAATGACTCATGCTACTACCATAGGTTTGCTCTGACTGACGGTCTGACCATCAACTGGTTGCCGTCGGAGCATGTCAGCATCACCGGCATATCGAGTTTCCAATATCTCAAAGATGACCTGACGCTCGACAATGATTTTCTACCCGACTCCTATTTCACGCTGTCACAACGTCGCCATGAGTGGGTGGTAACTCAAGACATCATAGCGCGTGGCAACGTAGCTGACAATACCTACCAATGGCTTGGAGGTCTATTTGGATTCTATCGATCATCTCATACTGACGCACCTGTCACATTTCTTGACGATGGGATAGCCAATCTGATAGAAGCCAATGCTAACAAATATTTTCCCACCTATCCAATGATATGGGACGAACGCACATTTCCTCTCTCATGCCGGTTTGACACCCCGATGCGTGGCGTAGCTTTGTACCACCAAAGCACACTCAATATCGGTAATTGGACTGTCACAGCCAGTCTGCGACTGGACTACGAACATCCAGGCATCACATACGACAACAGTTGCCGCACCTCCTACACCATATATGACCTGTCAAATCCCCACCAGCCATCAGTGTTTGACAAATGCGCAGTCAACATATCCGAGCGCGGTCACCTGTCGCAGTCATTCACCCAGCTATTGCCTAAATTCACACTCACATACCGTTTGCCATCCGGACTCGGCAATCTGTATGCCAATGTAGCCAAAGGATACAAATCAGGCGGCTTCAACACACAGATGTTCAGCGACGTATTGCAGCAGAAACTCATGTCGCTCGTAGGCATAGCCGAACTGTATCAGGTGGAGGAAATCATCAGTTATAAGCCCGAATGGAGCTGGAACTACGAAATCGGCGCACATCTCAACATCCCCGACGCCCGGATAAATGCAGACATAGCCGCCTTCTGGATCGACTGCTATGACCAGCAACTGACGGTGTTCCCCAACGGCAACACCACCGGACGCATGATGACCAACGCTGGTCATACCCGCAGCATCGGCTTTGAAGCGAGCTTGTCGTGGCGCATCAGCGACCGGTGGCGCTGGGACATAGCTTATGGCATGACCGATGCACGATTCAGAGAATTTGACAACGGCATAGCAGATTTCAAAGGCAACCATGTACCTTACGCACCGCATAACACATTGTGGACCAATCTCCGCTACCAGCAGCCTCTGCATCAGAGAGCACTCAAGTCTCTGGAATGCAACATCAATACGCGTGGGATAGGAGAAATCTTCTGGGATGATGCCAACGAATACCGTCAGCCGTTCTATTTCATCCCCGGGGCATCTGTCATATTGCGAGGAGCAGCGGGATGGGAGGCAGAAGCATGGTGCACAAACCTGACCGACACAAGCTACGATGTATTCAGTTTCGTCAGCATCGGGCATCGTTTCGTGCAGAAAGGACAGGGAATACGCGGCGGCATCACTCTGCGGTTGACAATAGATTAGGCAAGTCGCAGAAAAATGCGTAATTTTGCAGCCACTTAACCAAATTACGACGTAAACATGACAATCTCCCGACTACACTCACTCCTCGCTGCCGTATGTATCGGCATGGCATCACTGTCGCTGACATCATGCGGCAATGATGATGACGAACCCTCTGCCCCTGCTGTCAACCCAGCCTATGAGCAATCCGTCACATATAAAGGCGCCACCACTATCAATGAGACCCAAGGTGAATTTGAGAACAGCAACGGCACACAGACCACTGACATCACCTACACTGTCAGCTTCAATCTCGCACAGAGCACTCTGACGATAACATGCAATAACTATAAGATTCCCGGATACGACAACATGCCGGCAATGGTTGTGTCATTCCCCGACATCCCGGCAGTATATGATGGCGACAACTTCACTTTTGCCGCCGGGCAGGTCAACGCCATGGCTGGAGGTCGTCCCGCCTCAGAGATGGTAACCGTTACCGACTTCACAGGCAGCGGAAAAGTAGGGGCTGGAGCCACACTCAAAGTACAATACAGATGCGCTGTCAAGGCTCCCGTAAACAAGACCTTCATAGTACGAGCATCCAGCTTGCAACCCTGACACCTTCCCCTACTTCTGATGTTTTCATAAGTATGGATATGGCGTGCCGCGTCATCAAAAGCGAAATATATCGCTCAATACGATGACGCGGCACGTCGCATTCCTACGTCCGTGCGATTTGAAACCATAACTTGACAGTATCCGACATCACTCATACTCATACAATTTCATCAGTTCTCCCTGATTTTTAGTGAAAAGTACATCACAGCATCTAAAATGATTAAAAATGACAGTGTTTTTTTTGCGAGATGATAAAAATGCACTAAATTTGCAATAGTGTTCAATATACCATGCTGCATCTAACCTAAAGCGCCCATACATCGCTGTCATCATCAATTGAGGATACTTGCGGACTAATGTTAACACCCCACTCTCCTGCCAAGGAGGCTATGAATTGCCGACTTAACAAATTTGTAAACCAATAACAACAACATCTTAAATTCTTTATTTCAGTATTTATTTAAAAACTATGGAAGCTCAAAAGCCCTCTAAACCTACGACTGAGAAAGTCAGCAACGTACGCGGTATCCGCAACGCCTTCTTGGTGATTGTTGCTTGTTTCATCGTCTGCGTTCTCCTCTTCATCTTCTGGTTCGGACATGACATGCACTTCGAGGAAGGTCATCCCATCGACATCTGGGGTACTATCTACAAAGGCGGTGTAATCGTGCCTATCCTCCAGACCCTCTTCCTCACCGTTATCGTTCTCTCTGTAGAGCGCTGGATTTCACTCTCAAGCGCCAAGGGCAAAGGCAACATCACAAAGTTTGTCGCTGCTATCAAGACTTGCCTCGCTAAGAAGGACATCAACGGTGCTATGGCACTCTGCGACAAGCAGAAAGGCTCTGTAGCCGCCGTCGTTAAGTCAGCCCTCATCCGCTACAAGGAAATGGACGAGAACACAGTCCTCTCTAAGGAGCAGAAAATCGCTACCCTCCAGAAGGAAGTTGAGGAAGCTACCGCACTTGAGATGCCCGCTCTCCAGCAGAATCTCCCCATCGTGGCAACCATGACCACCCTCGGTACTCTCGTCGGTCTTCTCGGTACTGTGATCGGTATGATCAAGTCATTCCAGGCACTCGCTGCTTCTGGTGCTCCTGACTCCACCGAGCTGTCAACCGGTATCTCTGAGGCCCTTATCAACACCGCCTTCGGTATCGCTACCGGTGCATTCGCTGTAATCTCTTACAACTTCTACACCAACAAGATTGACAACCTGACCTACGCTATCGACGAGATCGGCTTCTCAATCGTGCAGACATTTGCAGCTACACACTAATCCCGTTGCTTTAAGCCAAAGATTTTTTCAACAAACGATAATCTCCTAAAAATCAGCAACTCAAAGTAATATGGGAAAAGTAAAAATTAAAAGGAAGAGCACTCTCATCGACATGACCGCGATGAGTGACGTGACTGTTCTTTTGCTTACTTTCTTCATGTTGACTTCTACCTTCCTTCAGAAGGAGCCCGTGACAGTGATGACACCGTCGTCAGTGTCAGAGGAGAAGGTGCCTACCGCCAACCTGGCATCCATCCTCGTCAGCCCCGAAGGAAAAGTATTTATCTCGGTAGCCGGTGAGGCTGACCTTACCAACAACCCTGAAGAATGGGGCACCGAGGAAATGCGCAAATCAATCATCCGCGAGGCCGTTAACGAGTATAACAAACTCCACCCCTCCAAGAAAGTAGAGCTCACTGAGGCCGATGTAATGGCATTCTCCAAAATCAACATGTTCGGAGTGCCTTTCAGCTACCTCCACGAGTTCTTGAGCAAATCACAGACCGAACAGGACAAAATCATAGGTGACATGACCAATCCGCGCGTTGGTATTCCTATCGACGACAACAAGGACATGTCAAAGCCCAACGAATTCCAGATATGGATGCGTGCCATCCGTAACAGCGGCAATGAAAACATAGCCAGCGCCATGAAAAAGGGCGAAGGCATCGCTGTCAAGGCTGATAAGGGCACTCCCTATGAGACCGTGCACCATGTGCTCGACAACCTCCAGTCACTGAAAATGAACCGTTTCGCATTGATGACGGCTCTTAAAACTGAGCAAGATTAATCATTATGGCACAGATAGAACAATCAGACAAGGGCGGCAAAAAGAAAAAAGGAGCCCAAAAGAAGATGTCTATCCACGTGGACTTCACTCCTATGGTGGATATGAACATGCTTCTGATCACGTTCTTTATGCTCTGTACCACCATGATTAAGTCCCAGACCCTCAAAATCTCTCTCCCTACAAATGAGAAGGTCGAGGACGCTCAGATGTCACAGGCTAAAGAATCAGAAGCGATAACCCTCATCCTCGCCACAGAGCGTGATGCCGAAGGCAAAATCCGTCACGGCGAAGATGGACGTCCCCTCAACATCGTATACTACTACGAAGGCAAGCCCGATGTGGCTGACGAAAATCACGACGGCAAGCTTGACAACAACAAGCTGCAGCGCGAAGCCTTCTTAGGCAACGATGGTGCGACCCAGCGCGGTATCCGCCGCATCTTGCACGAACGTAACAAGCAAGTTCTCGAGAAAATTGATGTCCTCAAGCAGGACTGGCGTGACCGCAAGTTCTCGCCCAACAAAGACATCAACGACTCTATCTATCAGGCAAAAGCCAAGGAAATCCGTAACGACTCGCTCCTGACACGCCCCGTAGTCATCATCAAGGCTACACCCGAGGCTTCTTGGGAGAGCCTTATCGGAGCTCTTGACGAGATGCAGATCAATCAGATCTCACGTTATCAGATTGACAACATCAATGCCGTTGATTCAGCCATGATTCTCGATTACATAGCTACCAACGGTAAGAACTAAGCACATTGATGACTGATATATATTAACCCGACAAAAGACACACTAAGCAATATGTCAAAAGATGTAGATCTTTCATCAAAAGAGTGGCGCGACCTAATCTTTGAAGGTAAAAACAAAGAGTATGGTGCATATGAGATGCGTGCCAAGAGCGACGCGCGCCACAACCGTGCAATGCTTGTTATCATCATAGTCATAGCCGCAGTGGCACTTCTCGCCATGCTGGTCAACACAGTGATTGAGAAAGCCGCAGCCCGTCCCGAGGACCAGACTGAGCAGGCAATGGTCGAAATGGCGACCGAAGAGGCTCAGGAAGAAGAACCCCAGGAAGAGGAGCAGCAGCGTGTAGAGGAGCAGAAACCCGAAGTGCTCCCCGAAGAAGTGCTCAACACCATGAAGGCCACCGAGCTCAAGATTACCGCCGACGCCGAGGTGAAGGAGGAAATCAAGAGTCAGGACGAAATGAAGGAAAGCACCACAGCCGTGGGCGCCAGCGACTTTGACAAGGGTACTGACGACCTCAACGTTGTCCGCGAACACAAGGACGAGGTTGTTGTCGAAGAAAAGAAGGAACCCGTTGATGACAACAAGGTATTTGACGTAGTAGAACAGAATCCTGTATTCCCCGGCGGCGAAGCTGCCCTGCTCAAATATGTAGCAGAGCACATCCGCTACCCGGCTATGGCTCAGGAAAACAACATCCAGGGTCGTGTGGTAGTACAGTTCGTCGTGACCAAGACCGGTTCTATCGGACAGGTTAAGGTGGTACGTTCAAAGGATCCTGACCTCGACAAAGAGGCAGTCCGCGTTGTGAAGTCTCTGCCGAAGTTCACCCCCGGTAAGATGAACGGCCACGCAGTGAACGTATGGTATACCCTGCCTATCAACTTCAAGCTCCAGGGCGTATAATCCACAACTTGACACACAACCTGATCTGACAATACAGAAACCAATAGTTGAAGCCCCGAACATCAAAGTTCGGGGCTTCTTTATTGTTGCTTGTTTGAGAAAATAACACTAAATTTGTGGTTAGTGGACTTAACTTATAAGTCTTATGAGACTTATAAATCTTATAATCGTCAACAAGCCTATATTTACGAAGTAACAATATAACTAACTGACCATGGCAACAAAACCTTTCAAGTATCAGAAGATGTTCCCCCTGGGACCGGACACTACTGAATACTATCATCTTACCTCCGACTATGTGAAGGTAGAGAACTGGGGCGGTCACGAGATGCTCGTCATTGATCCCAAAGCTCTTACTGTGCTGGCACGTCAAGCCACTCACGATAACGCATTCATGCTTCGCCGCGAGCACAATCAGATGGTAGCCAAGATACTCGCTGACCCCGAAGCGAGCCAAAACGACAAGTTTGTGGCTCTGACCATGCTCCGCAATGCCGAGGTGGCTGCCAAGGGACAGCTCCCTTTCTGCCAGGATACCGGCACAGCAATCATCCACGGCAACAAGGGACAGGCAGTATGGACAGGAGCAGATGACGAAGAGCTCCTCAGCAAAGGTGTCTACGAAACATACACCGAAGACAATCTGCGTTATTCTCAGAACGCGCCTCTCAACATGTATGACGAGGTCAACACTGGTTGCAATCTCCCCGCTCAAATTGACATCCACGCCACCGAAGGCATGGAATACAGCTTCCTGTTCGTTGCAAAAGGCGGCGGTTCTGCCAACAAGACATATCTCTATCAGGAGACCAAGGCTCTCATCAATCCCAAGACACTCATCCCCTTCCTCGTAGAGAAGATGAAGTCACTCGGCACAGCAGCATGCCCCCCCTACCATATCGCATTTGTAATCGGCGGCACATCAGCAGAGATGAATCTTGCCACAGTCAAGAAAGCATCCGTGAAATACCTTGACTCGCTGCCCACCCAAGGCAATGAACTCGGTCACGCATTCCGCGATGTAGAGCTTGAAAAAGAACTGCTCAAAGAGGCTCAGAAGTTAGGTCTCGGCGCACAGTTCGGAGGCAAATATTTCGCACATGACATCCGTGTGGTGCGCCTGCCTCGTCATGGTGCATCATGCCCCGTAGGTCTCGGTGTCAGCTGCTCCGCCGACCGCAATGTAAAAGCCAAAATCAATCGTGACGGTCTGTGGATCGAGAAACTCGACTCCAACCCCGGTGAACTCATCCCCGAAGAATATCGCAAGGCTGGCGAAGGTGACGTAGTGAAGGTCGACCTCAACCGCCCGATGCCTGAAATCCTCAAGCAGCTCAGCCAGTATCCTGTCAGCACACGCCTAAGCCTCAACGGCACTATCATTGTAGGACGTGACATCGCCCATGCTAAGATCAAGGAACGCCTGGACCGTGGCGAGGAGATGCCTCAGTATCTCAAAGACCATCCAATCTACTACGCCGGTCCAGCCAAGACACCATCGGGCATGGCTTCTGGATCGTTCGGACCGACCACTGCCGGGCGTATGGACAGCTATGTAGACCAGTTCCAGGCTGCGGGAGGCTCCATGGTGATGATAGCCAAGGGCAACCGCTCTAAGCAGGTGACAGACGCTTGCCACAAACACGGAGGTTTCTATCTCGGCTCTATCGGCGGTCCCGCTGCCGTGCTCGCACAGAACTCCATCAAGAAAGTTGAGCTGCTCGAGTATCCAGAGTTAGGCATGGAAGCCATCTGGAAGATAGAAGTCGAGGACTTCCCGGCATTTATCCTCGTAGATGACAAGGGCAACGACTTCTTCACCGAAATCTCCGAGAAGTGCAAAGCCTGCGCCCTTTCCCCGGACAGCAAAGCCCACTGATAACAGAACATACCATTATCATAGCACAGAGGCATCGCTTTATGGCGATGCCTCTGTTATTTTAACCAACTTATTTCTTACATAAAGGTTGGTCAAGGCAGCATGAACTTGGTTGTACATGCCATATTATCATCTGCACCCACCACGATGTAGGCACCTTTGACCAGATGGTTTACATCGACAGCTATCTCACAGGCGGCATCTGTCTCAACCATTTTGACCACTACGCCAGAGGTATTCACGAGCGATATTCGTGACAGCGGTTGCGAACAGCGTACGGTAGCTATAGCGGCTGCCTCGTCAAGAATTACAGAGAATTCAACAATGTTTTTATCATTGACATCCTCAACAGCCGATGCACTTTCAGAGACAAATCCAAAAGGCTGAATAGCCGTCTCTCCATGCTTATTGGTAAGCAATGCACGTACATAGGAGCCTCGAAAGCCGCTGTAATCAAATGTCTTGCCCTGCCCTATTACGGTGCTACGGCGTGAGGACGCATCACCTTCCTTGAGCTGATGCGTAGAGCTTATCCACTCTATCTTGTCGGCATCGTCAGTATCTACAGTTATCATATGATTGGCTTCATCGACATTGATGGAGCGCACTGTAGGAGCTTTGTGTTCGCCAGAACCAGTATATTGATATGACAACAGGAGAGTGCCGTTACGCATAGCCTCTTTAAGAGCATCAGTGGTCAGTTCTGGCATCAGCATGAACTCATAATTGCGGAAATACTGCTCGGCAGTATGAGTGTCGTCACACGAATATCCCCACACGGGACGCTCCGGCATGGTCAGCGTAAGTATCTGATCCCAGAGGATGCGGTCGTTAGGACGACGGTTGCCCTGATTGTAAACCTCCAGACCTATCAACGAATCATACATGCGGAAGTTTTCAGCATGCCACTCAGGCGAGTTCTTGGCTCCTGGTGTATATTCGGTGGCAAGATTCCAATACTGTCCGGGGTGGTTGATTATCTGCATGCCTCCTATCGCTTGTGTATAAGCATATGACTCACGCAGCGACATGAACTCCTGACCCTTGCGACCTGTAAAGAAATCATTATGATGGTTGAAGTCACCTCCAGTCTTTTCGCTCCACGAATTCCGACGGTCCTTGCTCAGTTCCACACCTGGCACTGCAAGCATACCCATCGCTTCAGGGTCGCGGTCAGCAGCATCGGGATTGTAGAGACTGAACATGTTCCAAGGATATGAATTGGCATCATGGTCGGTCAGAGAGAGTATTGAGTAACCGGCATCACGGTAACGGTCCACGACCTCCGATGTAGTGTATTTGGTATCAAACGACTGGGATGTGTGTGTATGGAAATTAGCTTTATAACGACCTATAGAGTTCCAATCAACCGAACGATAGGCATTGGCAACCATGCGTGGATATGCAGCCACAGATGACGCCGGCAGCACACGGACATTTATTTCCGCAGCTGATTCCATGCGGTTACTTCCAGCCACCAGATCAACAGCGAAGGTGTACAGACCCTCTTTAACTCGAGGAACCGACAATGCGTACACGCCATTGCCCTCGGCACGAACATCTACAGGCACATCCGTTGCAAAGTCATGCTTACAGCTGATTTCAACATCACACGAGCCCTTGACTCGCAGAGCTACCTTGACATCCTCACCGGCACTGCACACTGCAGGCACAGCGGTAAAGCTTTCAATGACTGCATCGTCAAGAGTCTGACCAAATTCCGTCTCATTGACTGTCACTTTGTTGAGATTGAAATCATATGTCACCTCAGCCTCCACGCAATTATCGCCCACATTGTATGTAGCCGATATGGCACCCATGTCCGAGGCTGAATTAACGCTTCCGTAATGTATCTTGAAACTCTTGTCCTTGCCAGGAAATTTGATGGTGGCTGTCTGAATATGAGCATTTCCTCGGGTCATAAGCGTGCTGCCTGAAGCCGACACAACTTGAAATCCTTTTGAGTGAGCCGCCACATTTGCAGACGTACCATCTTCAAATACAGCCACATTGTGCCATGACAACTCATTCTTCTTTGAGGAGAATCCCACATTCTTGTTTGCGTCAAACAGCCATCCGTCAGCAGCATCGGCACCGCATGCCACATTCCAGTAGTACTTGCCTTTGATTGATGCAGCGATATCGTTAGTGATGACATAAGCCTTGACCGGAGTAGTCGAACCTTGCTGGCGAAACTCCTCGGTATATGTCAGAGTGCCTATACGCTGCAGATTGGCAGAATTTTCACCTCCATAGAGCGTATATATCTGCGATGCAAACTCTTCGGCTGACATCTTATTAATGCGAGAACGCTTCACGGCAGAAGTCTCCGGACGGCTGCCATCCGCCATGACTGCAAGCACGTTACGGAATGCGGCACCCCACGATTCATCATCGTGTGCTGCCCCCTCAAACACCACATTGTGCACCGTCAGCCCTGATATAGCACCTAAAGACTCTGCCAGCGATGCCACGTCAGCCGACATCCATGACGGCTCGAGAGATCCTGTCGATAGATAAAAATATTGAGGAGCCACGCGAGGCGACAATGTAGAGGCGATTTCCTCTATGGCTCCAGGATTAATCCACAGCATGGGTGACATTGCAACGCATCTACCGAATATATCAGGACGGTTCAATGCCGCATAAAGGCTGAACAGCGCACCATAGTCGGCGCCTACGATAGTGGCAGAGCCAGCACTTCCGTCGACACGATATCGATCGGCAACCGACGGCATCAATTCGCCGACAAAAGCATCTAAATACTCCGCGGCAGCTCCCGTACCTTCAAAATCTTCATTACGTTCTACCGTGTTTTCTGCAAGGAAACCGGATACCTGCACCAAGATATATGGTTTGCCTCCATCTGCACGCAGCTCTTCCATGACATTATGGGCATTCCACGATGCAGAACCGAAGAAATCATCACCACGGTCAGCATCATCTCCGGCATTATTATATCGCTGTTGAACAGTATTATAGTAGATCACAGGATATGTCGCATCAGACTCAGCGTAACCTTGGGGCAGATACACACGCACTTCACGCTTGATACCGTTGACAGTCAGCTCCATGGTTTCTATATCCCAGTCAGGCATGGCTGCCCATTTGCCTACTACGTCAGGCGAGCCAGCCACGATACGGTTAGACATCTCTCCGCCATCAGCTTTCTTCTCCACGTATGCCCAGTCACGGCCACACAGATACTTGAATCCTCCAGCCACGTCGGCATCACTGACATCAGGGAGTTCAACGGTAAAACGGTTAGGACCGGAAGCCGACAACTCTATAGCATCGTCAGCCGACCAGCCATTAAATTTACCGCATACATAACACTTCTTCGTGCCATCAGGCACCTCGACATCAAATGTCGCCGCATAGCCCGAAGCCACAGCCGCAACGAATGTCGATAACAAAATTAAAACCTTTTTCATGATTGCAAAACATTATTTGGTGGTTACTCCGCAAAGTTATGCAATCCATATTGCCACAAAATGCCGCATTAGAAATCACAAGTAGACTTATAAGCCACTTATATCCCTGTTATACAGACGATTAAAAACACCAATAATCCCCGTATAAGTAGATTTTGCCACCTAATAAGTAAGACAAAATCCACTATAAACCACACCTTATATCTGTGATACGGCAGCTTCGAATTCCTCTTTTGACACCTTAATCATAGAACGTATGGAGAAGCGATGGTTATACACCGTCTGCGAGGAGTAATGAAGCATCTTGGCTATCTCATCGGTCGATGTCAGACCGAGCCTCATCATTGCCACCACCCTTAGCTCAGGAGTGAGCCGTCCTGGCACCTTCAACTCAACCGGAGATTTAAACAACTCATTGACCTTCGCCACAAAATCAGGAAACATGGACAAAAACACCTCATCAAACATCTCGTGAAAATCGGCAAGTTCGCGCGCTTCTATACGGTCCGATTTCACAAGATCCATAGCCTGCTGGTACTGCGACGTTTTCATAAGACGCAACACCGATTTTCTGAAATCCTTTAGTTTGGATATATACCCAGCATATGCCATCATGAGTGTGTTAATATATCCCAATTTGACTCGGTCTGCCTTCACCAAATCGTCATTATGCGCCTCCAACTGCTGGTTCACATCGGCAATGGTTGCAAGCATACGCCTGTTGCGCCGCAGAGTGCGAATTAGCAGCAACAACGACACAAGCAACAGCAACCCCGACACCACCGACACCGCAAGATATCTCCTGTTACGTTCGGCAGCTTGACGCTCCGCAAGATGAAACGCATCGTCAATCACCGGCATGATCTTCATTACCTCGGCGGTGCGGAAATTGGCTTTGGAGAATATCGCGTCCTCAAAAGCACAATTGATATATTCGAAAGCCCTCCTTACATCTTCCTCCTCAAAAAGCACAGATGCAAGCAGTATCAGCGACGCATATTCTTTAGTTCCTGAAGATACATCAAGTATCGCCGACCGCGCCAGGCATTCCTTGGCTTCCTCCGACATGCCGGCAGCGAGGTATATCTCACCCATGGCATACTGCATGGGAGCATTGGCTGAAAAATCAAACTTCCTCTGAGCCTCCTCTATCTTAGCTACCGCATCAGGCATAAGACCTGCATCATGCAACCTCTCAGACTGAAGCATGTACCAGCTTGTAGAGCCGGGTGACGTCTCCGCGAGGCTCTGAGCACGGTAATATCGGGATTTTTCAAGCGCATCAACGCGTTCACGGTTAAGCAATGCCGCTTCTGACTTCATGTCGTAGGCTGTACGGTACACACTGTTACGATACTTGCGCTGGTAATCTTCAAGCTGCCAGCCGTTAAGACCGTCAAGCAAATCTATAGCTCTGTCATAGCCCCCTGAATTAGCATAACTCTCCGCAAGATTTATAGTAGCCGAGGCTATCTTTGAGCGGTCAGCAAGCTCCTGAGCCAACGCCAACCGTTCATCAGCAATAATAAGCGCAGAATCAATCCGATATGACCGATATCCTGTGTATAAATCACGCAACACATTATACTTGTCGGATGGTGTAGAAGCGGTCTCGTAGTCAGCCTTGGCTCTGTCTATCCTCTGACGTCTATCTTGTTCATATCCAGTACGGCGAGGCAACATCCGGTCAAGTCGTGTCAACAATGAATCAGCCACAGTCGACGATGAAGCAGAAAAAACAAATAAACTATATAATACCAGTAATATCAAACGGTGCATAAGAAAAGGTAGGTGGTATGATTATCAGATTTTAAGGAAGCTAAGGAATGTATGCTCCATTGCCTTTATAGTGCATTGAACGACATCCAAATTTAATCACTTTTTTATCGTCCTCCAAATGAGTGCCTTGATAAAAAAACGGAATAAACTGTACAGCCCTGTTTTAAATTGACTAATTTTGTCACCTGATAACACTTCATTAATGTCCCTACCTCCTTATATCGCCAAATCTGCCATTTGGCTGACGATAATAGCTGCTTCCATAGCTGCATTCCACGGTCTGTCAATCCTTAACAAGACCATTTATCTTGAAATCCATATAGCCGTGTACATATCCCTGGTCGCAGTGACCGGATGTATGCTCGCAGTGCGCTTTTACAAAAAACGGGAGCAGATGACCGCCTCCAGATATGCCAGCGAGAGCCTTGCCGCTGTCGGGTTTCTGATTCTTGCCTGTTTCCTTGTCATTCCCGAGGGAATCGCAGCTCTCAACTATTATCTGCCATACGGCAGCGAGCCTTACCAATGGGACTGCACCGTAACCGACAAACAGACCAACTACACCCGAGGCACTCCATATTACTATGTCACGTTCACACCCGATGACGGGGCAGGGACTTTCCGCCTGAAAGTGTCATCACGTGACTACAATCAGATGCGCACAGGTCACTGCTACCACCTTACCCTCCGCAACGGAGCCTTATCCTATCCTATTATAGAATCAATCGCACGATAAGCACACCGAAGTTATTGTGGCGCAAACAGTGCTTTAAAAGCCTTGTAGAGCCTGCCGACCGGGTCAGTAAAATGGTCTCCCGGCACAGAGTCAAAAGTCGTGTCAATCCCGAGGGCTTTAAGACGCTCCACGACCCTATGAGTATCCGTCGCTACACTGCGGAATTGCCTTACTGGCGATGCAGCCTCTTTATCACCGAGGAGCAGGTAGGCACATCCATGTTTAGGAGTCATATGCTTATCAAACCAATCCGCAAATCCTTCATACCAGAATGAGCCTGACAGGGATGCCACATTGTCAAATATGACGTAAAGCGCCCATTGCCACATGGTGAACAGTCCCGACAGCGAGACGCCTATCAAATTGCGTTCATCAGGCGTGATCCCCATTGCTTTCTCCACCTTAGGTATGATTTCATCTTGTAGCAATGCCATGAATTGTACTGCATCCCCTTTGAAATCAGGCGATCCTGCTGGGACACCTTTTGCCGCCCACGGAGTCATGTCGTCATCCCAGTCCATCCCGGTGATTACGACAATGCTTACATCATAGAGCCTGGCAGCGTCGTCAATCCACGAGTCAAGTGTATCCATGGGATACAGGATGTATACAATCCTCTTGTCAGATTGCCTTACGCAGATACAATTTAGTGAGCCTATCTTCAGAATCTGTTTCATAGTTTCATCATATCTTTCATTTCGTCAAATCCTACGGCGGAGTACAGAGACCGTCCCGCATCGGTGGTCTCAAGATAGATCTTACCGCAATGGCGATTACGCGCTTCATTGACGAGGTGTCTGACAAGCATCTTGGCTATGCCCCTTTCCCGGTAATCCGGACGCACATATATGTTCATCAGATAGGCACATCTGCCAGTCAGATTATCGGGCGAAGGCAATTCGTCATAAAAGCATACTGCGCCACAGCCAGCCTCTATGCCATTGAACTCTGCCACGAATGCCATATGGGAGTCATCGCATAGGTGCTTGACATAATATTCTCGGTTAGCAGAGAGTAAGGCTTGATCGGCTTTCTCTCCAAAGACAGCCTCAATGACCTCAGCGCGCCATTTTATCAGCTCCTCGACATCGGATATCTTTCGCAAATCAATTGTCATACAGTCCCCCTTCCTTCAACACAACCGGTAAAGCAGCACGGTCCACTTTACCTCTGACAGTCAGAGGTATGCTTTTCATCGCCACGAAATATTCAGGAATCATGAAGTCCGACAACTTTGATGAAAGCCATTTCTTGATTGAACTTAATGAGAACTTCTTGTTTCTCGGTACGAAGTATGCCACAAGATACGAAAGTCCGTTGTCATCGGAGTACGGACATACCACACCTCGCTCTACATCAGGGGCTGTGTTGAGTATATTTTCAACTTCATCAGGCTCTACCCTTTTGCCCAGAATCATCACTTGCTCATCCTTGCGGTGAAGAAAAGCTATATTTCCGTCAGGCTGTCGGTAACCTAAGTCGCCGCTGCGATACATCCTTTTCCCGTCTGCCAGCATGACAAAGTTAGCCTGCTCCGGAGGATTCCCGAGGTATCCGCGTGACACTCCTTCGCCCATGATACAGATCTCCCCTACCTCACCGTCGGGAACTTCGTGCAACTTGTCATCCAATATCCTGATTCCCACCCCTTTCACCTCTCTACCGACAGGAAATGTACCGTCGGCAAGCGATCGGGCATTGTCACAGCGGAAATATGAGGCACATACCGTGGTTTCCGATGGACCATATGTATTGTATATCTCCACACCCATATGCTTCAATCGCGAGATATAGCTGTCACGCAACACATCGCCTCCGCTTATGAGCAGACGCAAAGTCGGCGGTATCTTATCCAAGCGGTTCATCTCAGCAAGAAGATATGGGAAACCGCTTATGATGCTGACATGGTGACGGCATACAAAATCCATCAGAGATTCTATATCTGACGAATAAACTGCCTGCGGAGGGATAGCGAGTGCTCCACCGTTCAAAAGGGATGCAAAGACCTCTTCAACAAAAATGTCAAACGAACACACCGAATACTGCAACATCACATCACCGGGAGCGATATGAAACTCAGTCTCAAATGCGTCAGCATAATTCACTACGCTGTGGTTTTCAACAACCACGCCTTTCGGTCTGCCAGTTGTACCTGATGTGTAAAGGACATAAGCTGGCTTATCAGGAGCAGAATCATCCTTTTTCGGGAAAATATTATAATCCAAATCACGGCAAAAATCATCCATAATTATCAGCTTTACACCAGCTGCCGACATCATATAGTCCACACGGTCCTTTGGCAGCGACGGCTCTGCCGGGATATATGCCGCTCCGCTTTTAAGCACGGCGAGCATGGCAGCAATCATCTCAGCCCCGTGATGCATGATTATGCCGATATAAGTGTGCTTTGTGTCACCAATCTTGTCAAGTATGGCATCTACCATAGCATCAAGCTCGGCATAAGTCACGCATCGGTCATCTTCCACTATCGCCACACCTGACGGATAGCTGGAGACCATCTTCTTGAATCTGCTATATATCGTATCTTTTCTCATAAACTGTATCGTTACATATGTATATAACAAATTTCAATGCAAAAATACAGTCTGAAAAGATTATGCCACTTTCCTATTCTCCGCCACATGGACACAAACGGCACCGTCCGGAATAATCCAGACGGTGCCGTTAATATTGTCATTGTAGCACTTACATCATTCCCATTCGATGGTTGCCGGCGGCTTGGAGGAGATGTCGTAGCAGACGCGGTTGACTCCCTTGACCTTGTTGATGATGTCATTGCTGACCTTTGCCATGAAGTCATAGGGCAGATGCGCCCAGTCGGCGGTCATGGCATCGGTAGAGGTCACTGCACGGAGTGCTACGGCGCGCTCGTAAGTACGCTCATCGCCCATCACACCGACACTCTGCACCGGCAGAAGGATTGCACCAGCCTGCCACACCTTGTCATACAGGTCCCAGTCACGCAGTCCCTGAATGAAGATATCGTCAGCCTCCTGGAGCACTACCACCTTCTCGGGGGTGATGTCGCCGAGGATACGCACTGCCAGACCAGGACCGGGGAAGGGATGACGCTTGATAAGATGGTCAGGCATACCGAGTTCGCGACCCACAGCGCGCACCTCGTCCTTGAAGAGCAGACGGAGCGGTTCGCACAGTTTGAGATTCATCTTCTCGGGCAGACCACCCACATTGTGGTGGCTCTTTATGGTGGTGCCGGTGATTGACAGAGACTCTATGCAGTCGGGATATATGGTGCCCTGGGCAAGCCACTTGACATCAGATATCTTATGGGCTTCCTCGTCAAACACGTCTATGAAACCCTTGCCGATAATCTTGCGTTTGCGCTCGGGATCTGTGACACCAGCCAGTTCGTTGAAAAATTTCTCAGAGGCATCCACGCCGATGACGTTGAGACCGAGGCATTCATAATCATGAAGCACGTTCTTGAACTCATTTTTGCGGAGCATGCCGTGATCCACGAATATACAGGTCAGATTCTTGCCTATAGCCTTGTTTAGAAGCACGGCTGCTACAGAGGAATCTACGCCACCACTCAGTCCGAGCACCACCTTGTCGTCACCGAGCTGTTCGCGCAACGACTGCACAGTGGAGTCAATGAACGATGCCGCGTTCCAGTCCTGCTTACCACCGCAGATGTTGACTACGAAGTTTTTGAGCAGATCCGTGCCAGCTATCGAATGGTAGACCTCGGGGTGGAACTGCACGCCCCATGTCTTCTCACCTTTGATCTGATAGGCAGCCACCTTCACATGGTCGGTCGAAGCAATTATCTCAAAAGAGTCAGGCACGGAGGTGATGGTATCGCCATGGCTCATCCACACCTGTGTGCCTGCCTGTATACCGCAGAAAAGCGGATTGCGCGAGTCGATATAGCTCAGATGGGCGCGTCCGTATTCACGTGAAGCCGCAGGCTCGACAGTGCCGCCACACTCATAAGCGATAAACTGCGCTCCGTAGCAGATACCGAGCACAGGATATTTGCCCCTGACAGCGTCAAGGTGCATCTTGAAAGCCTTATCATCATAGACCGAGAAGGGCGACCCGGAAAGGATGACACCTATCACCGAAGGATCGTCGGCGGGGAACTTGTTGTAAGGAACGATTTCACAATACATGTTGAGCTCGCGGACACGCCTGCCTATCAGCTGGGTGGTCTGCGACCCGAAATCAAGAATGATAATCTTTTCTTGCATTGGGTGTGTGGATGGAATGTGTGATGAGATACTACGTTATTGCCAAAGCCGCTTTAGAGGCAATCGCACTGCAAAGGTACGTAATTTCCGACAAATATGACAGAAGTGCGCAGGTCACTTTTGCCTACATTGGTTAAACCATCACTATCTTAAATGCGTTTACACATGCAAATCATGTATTCACCCACACCAATCTGCATGCATTCATCACCTTATTATTTAAAACTGTGGCTGACTATGGCTGCTGCAGTAGTGGCATCGGGTATTTTGTCAGCTCAAAACATGCGCCAACGCCAGACAGAAGCCACATTGCTCAACAGCAAGATAGTATCACTCGACCACGAGCAGCTCTCTCAGCACGAAAAAGACTCTATCATGGAGGAAATGAGCGAATTCTACTATGACCAGTTCCGCCACTTCGATGATCCCAACGCCCCATATTTCATGTTCATGAGCCGTGACGGCGAACTGTCGCTCGGCATAGGTGGTGTGGTCAGGATGAGAGGCTGGTATGAATGGCATGGAGTGGTGCCTGCCAATGGACTTGTGCCTTATCTCATACCTATTCCGGAAGACCCTGCCCACACACATAGACTCGGCACTACCCCCTCAGGCACTGCCATATTTCTGCGCATGATAGGCAAAGCACCTAAAGTAGGAAATTACCAGCTTTATATTGAGGGGGGATTCTCAGGCTATAATTCACGAGACTTTAAGCTCAAGAAGGCATATGCCACCATCCACGACTTCACCGTCGGCTACGCATCAAGCACTTTCAGCGACCCTATGGCACAAGCTCCAAATGTAGATGCGCAGGGCACGGCAGACAAAATCGACAATACCCGCACCCTCGTCAGATACATGCCCACGTTCCGCGGCAGCTGGACTGTGGCGGTCTCGGCAGAGTACCCCGACAAAGCCATGATGACTGCAGACGAGCATGCCGAAAGCACCGATATATGGCTACCCGATTTCGCCGCCTTCGTCCAATACGACTGGGAACGCAACAGCCATGTCAGACTCGCCGGCATCATCCGCACCATGGGCTACCGCAACCTCGTCACACAGACCAACCACAACATCACCGGGTGGGGACTGCAAGCAAGTGCAGTAGGCACCGCATTTGACCGTCTGACACTCATGGGCACCATCAACTACGGTCACGGACTCGGCGGACTCACCAATGACCTTCTCGCCGGCAACTATGACCTCGTGGCAGATCTTTCAGAGCCAGGCAAAGTATATGCTCCCGCGTCACTTGGCTGGGACATAGGCATACAATATAATTTCAGCCCTTCATGGTTCGCAAGCGCGACGATAAGCCAGACACGTTACCTGCCGGGACACGATGTCGGAGGTGATGAATATAAATACGGCATGTACGCCGACATCAACATGTTTTATGACATCACGCCACGTATACGCATAGGGGCGGAATACGGCTGGGGACTGCGCCGTAACTTCGACGGAGCGCACCGCCACACCGACCGCGTTGGCGCGATGGTGCAGTTTTCGTTCTGAGATAAGGTGTCTCAAGTATTGCATAAGACGAAGAAAATCACTACCTTTGCAGTCCGATTATGTCCAATTAATAACATTTGGGCATGTCAATGTATGTGCTTTTGGCCGAGCATCTGCATCTGACACGCCCGCCCAACAAACTATTAATTAAACATTTAGAAAGTGGATACTTTAAGTTTTAAGACTCCCTGCCCCAACGCCCAGAGCATCGAACGTGAGTGGGTAGTGATTGACGCCACCGATCAGGTACTCGGCCGCCTTTGCTCAAAGGTTGCTAAAATCCTCCGTGGCAAAAACAAGCCCTACTACTCTCCCAATGTAGAATGTGGCGACAACGTAATCATCATCAATGCCGACAAAGTGATTCTGACTGGCAAAAAGATGACTGACCGTGAATATCTGAGCTACACAGGCTATCCCGGCGGCCAGCGCACAGCTACCCCCGAAATCCTGATGAAGAAGGCACACAACAAGCACCTCAAACCGGGCTACAACCCCCTGTTTATCAAGGTGATGAAAGGCATGCTCCCCAAAAACCGTCTGGGTCGTACACTCATCGGCAACATGCACGTGTATCTCGGCGCAGAGCATCCCCATGAAGCTCAGAACCCCAAAGTCATCGACATCAACACCATCAAATAACACTACGGCATGGAAACAATCAACGCAATTGGCCGTCGTAAGGCCGCAGTGGCGCGCGTAATCCTCAAGGACGGTAACGGCACCATCACAATCAACAAGCGTCCCCTCGACGTATATTTCCCCTCGTCAATCCTGCAGTACATCGTTAAGCAGCCCCTTAACAAGCTCGATGTAGCTGAGAAATATGACATCAAGGTCAACCTTGACGGCGGCGGCTACAAAGGACAGGCTGAGGCACTCCGTCTCGCCATCGCCCGCGCCCTCGTCAAGATCAACCCCGAGGACAAGGCTGCCCTCCGCGCCGAAGGCTTCATGACCCGCGACCCCCGTGCCGTGGAACGCAAAAAGCCCGGTCGCCCCAAAGCACGCAAGCGCTTCCAGTTCAGCAAGCGTTAATACCCACCCTGTGGTATTTACGCACTGCATCTGCCTGACAGCGCATGAAGATGCTGCTTGAATAGCAACGTGTTTAGTATCTAAACCCCCGAGATGGATCCTACGTTCCCTACTCCCGGGTTGTATAAAATCACAAGAACGTAAACCACCCAACCAACACTCAAAATGTCAACACCAACATTTGACCAACTCCTCGAAGCAGGATGCCACTTCGGCCACCTCAAACGCAAATGGAATCCTGCAATGGCGCCCTATATCTTCATGGAGCGCAACGGTATCCACATCATCGACCTCTATAAGACAGCCGCCAAGCTCGACGAAGCAGCTGCTGCTCTGAAGAATATCGTAAAAAGCGGCAAGATAGTTCTCTTCGTCGCAACCAAAAAACAGGCCAAACAGGTAGTAGCCGACAAGGCACAGTCGATCAACATGCCATATGTGATCGAACGCTGGCCCGGCGGCATGCTCACCAACTTCCCCACCATCCGCAAGGCTGTCAAGAAGATGGCATCCATCGACAAAATGTCAAAGGACGGCACATTTGACAACCTTTCAAAGCGCGAGAAGCTCCAGATCACCCGTCAGCGCGCCAAGCTCGAGAAGAACCTCGGCTCTATCGCTGACCTCAACCGCCTCCCCTCTGCCCTCTTCGTCATCGACGTATGCAAGGAGCACATCGCAGTTGCCGAGGCTAACCGTCTGGGTATCCCCGTGTTTGCAATGGTCGACACCAACAGCGATCCTACCAACGTGGACTTCGTAATCCCTGCCAACGATGACGCAAGCAAGTCAATCGAGCTCATCCTCGACACAGTGTGCGCCGCCATCAACGAGGGTCTCGAAGAGCGCAAAGTAGAGAAAGCCGACTCTCAGGCTGCCGCCGAGCAGGCTGACGAAGCAGCTCCCAAGCGTGAACGCCGCCGCGTACAGCGCAAGGACGAGGCTACCGAAGCTGAGGCACCCAAGGCTGAAGCCGCAGAGTAATCTCCTCAACCACCTACCACAAAAAAGTCTAACCTGAAGGAGTGTCGGCCTCCGACACTCCTTCTTCATTAAATTCTCCCCACTACCATGGCAGTAACAATGGCAGAAATCACCAAGCTGCGCCACCTCACAAGCGCTGGCCTGATGGACTGCAAAAAAGCACTCGCCGAAACCGACGGCGACATAGAAGCAGCTGTAGAAATCCTCCGCAAGAAGGGTCAGGCTGTAGCAGCAAAGCGCGAAGACCGTCAGGCATCTGAAGGCTGCGTGCTCGCAAAGAATGAAAACGGATTTGCCGCTATCGTGGCTCTCAAGTGTGAGACTGACTTCGTTGCCAAGAACGCCGGCTTCGTAGCCCTCACACAGAAGCTTCTCGACGCCGCTGTAGCCAACAAGGTCAAGAGCCTCGAAGACCTCAAGGCTCTCGCCATCGACGGCAAGAAAGTAGAAGACCTCATCGTAGAAGAGGTAGGTAAGACCGGCGAAAAAATGGAAATCGGTGCTTACGAGTGCATCGAAGCCGCTTCGGTTACATCTTACAACCACCAGGGCAATAAGCTCTCTACCATCGTAGGTTTCAACCTCCCCGATGTTGACTATCAGGTAGGTCGTGATGTGGCAATGCAGGTCGCTTCAATGAACCCTGTAGCCGTAGACCGCGACAGCGTACCCGCCAGCATCATCGAGAGCGAACGCAACGTAGCTATCGAAAAGACCAAAGAAGAGCAGGTTATGAAGGCTGTCGAAGCAGCCCTCAAGAAGGCAGGCATCAACCCCGCACACGTTGACTCTGAGGCTCACATCGAGTCAAACATGGCTAAGGGCTGGATCACCCAGGAAGATGCTGACAAGGCTCGCCAGATCATCAAAGAAACTTCTGAGGCAAAGGCAGCAAACCTTCCCCAGCAGATGATTGAGAATATCACCAAGGGTCGTCTCAACAAGTTCTTCAAGGAATCATGCCTCATGGAGCAGGAATACGTCAAGGACGCATCACTGACCATCGGCCAGTTCCTCGAGCAGTCACAGAAAGGCCTCGTAGCCGTATCATTCAAGCGCGTAAACCTCAACGAAGACTGATCACAGTCTGTTGATACCATAAAAATCGGCTCCGCAATTACTGCGGAGCCGATTTTTTATGTCTTAAGGTCTTTAAAGTCCTTAAAGACCTTAAGGTCCTTAAGAATCGCTTGACTGCTCCTATTTTTAACATAATTTATATTTAGGGGGGGTAATTTTGCTAATAAATGTGTACTTTTGTGAGGAAATATAAAATCGGAGGTCACTTACGACCTATCTACGCCATCTAATTACAACCAATCTAACTATAATACAACATTCGATGAAGAACATCAGATGCATAGCTCTTGCTGGATTTGCGGCATCGCTGGCACTGACTGCCAACAGTGCCAAAATCGATTACTCGATAGTATCCGTACCCGAAGAAGGCGGCGTGAAATTTGAACGCATCACAGAAGATGCTGACCAGGTCAGTTCAGTTTTTCCTGCCAAGAAAAGCCTCTTCAAATTTGGCGGAGGCAAAGGAAGCCAGGTAGACTGGTGGGTCAACCCCCAGATAGCCATCACCCCCGACGGCAAAAGATTAGCCTATATCAACAATAAGAACGGCACAACCAACGTGATGGTCAAAGACGCCCGTCGCGGAGGCTCAAGCATCCAGCGCACATTCCGCACCAACGTGCGCGATTTCACACTCAGCCCCGACGGTTCAACGATATGCTTCACTGAGTGGCGCAGCGGTCACTACGGCATCTATCTGGTAGACGCAGTGCAGGGCAACGTGGTGCGTCAGGTGTCAAACGGCACCGACAACGATTTTGCCGGACAGATGACCAAAGACAACAACCACATCTACTTCCACCGAGGCGAAGGCTTCGGAGCATACTCGCTGTGGAGCTGGGACCGCAAGAACAACCTGTTTTCTAACTACTCGCGTGGCATGTCGCCAGTGCTTGACCCACGCGACAAGGATGTGGTATATTGCGCACGTTTCACCGACAAGAAAGAGAGCGAAATCTGGCGTCTCAACCTTAAGACCGGCGTTGAAGAACTTATCTTAGGGCTTCCCGACCGCAGCTTCACCACCCCGCAGCTCAGCCCCGATGGCAAATGGCTCCTCGTCACAGGAACATCACGCTCTGAAAAGCACAAAGACCTCAACACTGACATATTCGCAGTACGCACCGACGGCTCCCAGCTCACACAGCTGACTTTCCATCCCGGCAACGACCTCTCCGCCATATGGGCGCCTGACGGCAAGACCATCTACTTCGTATCCGAGCGAGGCACAGCCAAGAAGGGTCTGTACAACGTATGGCAGATGGATTTCAACCTCTGACAAATCACAATTCCACATTTAACTGATAACCCAATCTATTTAAAAATTTTAGAGTTATGAAAAAAGTTATCTTAACCATGGCTTGCGCTGCATGCGTAATGTCACTCTCAGCTCAGCGCGCATCTGACTCAGCCCTGTCAGCCAGCGACATCAAAGACTACAACCGTATCGGCATCTCCTACAACAACACCCACTACGGCTACAATGACGCCTATGGTACAAACCACGGCGATCTCGGTTTCGGAGCTAACGGCGTAGGTATCGACTACATCCACGGATTCAGCGTAAGCTCAAGTCTTCCCCTGTATATCGAGACTGGTCTTAACCTTGACTTCAACTTCGCCACAGAGAGCAGCGATAAGGAAGAAGCTGCCGGCTACTGGTTCCAGGGCAAGACTAATTTCAGCGACATCAACATGCAGGTTCCCGTTAACGTGGCATGGAAGTTTGCCGTAGGCGAAGACTTCTCTATCGCTCCTTACCTCGGTCTCAACTTCAAGGTACACTTCTCAACACGTTTCAAAGACAAAATCGACACCAACGTTCCTGAAGATATTCTCGCACAAATCGGTTACACCAAGAAAGACCTGGAAGGCGATTGGGTCAGCGTATTTGACTCTGCAGAAGATGCAATGGACGGTGACGACAATACCTGGAACCGCTTCCAGATGGGATGGCATGTAGGTGTAGGCTTCCAGTACAAGCCCATCTACCTCGGTGTGCAGTATGGCACAGACTTCATCCCCGCTTACAGCCATAAGTACACCTACGACGGCGAAAGCGAGACATACAAAATCAACACCGGCAACCTCAAGGTGACTCTCGGTTACGTATTCTAATCAATACGCCCGTACGGCACATAAATAATAATGGATGAGAATCCCGGCTCCGCATCGGTTGCGGGGCCGGGATCGCTTTATCGGGAGAGATAAATCTTATAAGATTTATAGGACCAGTGTGATCAGATAAATCTGTCTATCATGTCGCGAAGCTCGCTGAGGGGTTTTTCGCCGCCGTCGCGCCATACTTCCTGACCGTCCTTAAAGAGTAGCCATGTAGGATATGAGTTGACATGGTATTCGTCCATGAGCTCGGAGTTCTCGTCACCCTCTATCTGGATGATGTTAGCCTTATTGCCAACCATCTGCTTGAGTTCTTCCACTATAGGCATCATGCGGTGGCAATGAGGGCACCAGTCGGCATAGAACTCTACCAGAGTAGGCTTTGCCTCATTGAGAGCGGTGGTTAGTGTGTTTTTAATGTCTGACATAAATTTAAAGTTTTCTGGTTAAGGGGATTCAATCAATGGTCCACGTCCTCGCTCTTGACTTCGAGGAGTTCATTGATCTTGGCTATAAGCTGATCAGCCTGATGGAGCCCCATGCCGCGCCAAGCCGGCTCACCGTTGCGAAAAGCAATGAGAGTAGGGATAGACTGCACTCGATACTGGCGGGCAAGTTCAGGATTCTTGTCGACATCAATCTTGATGACATTTGCTTTGTCACCAACCGCATTCTTCACCTGTTCGAGTATGGGAGCCTGCATCTTGCATGGTCCGCACCATGTGGCATAAAAGTCGACCAAAGTTGGTTTTGACTGGCTGATAAGATCTGTAAATTCGCTCATAATATATGATTTGATATTTGTATTGGATGTTCGGCAGACCATCCATCATGTGATGGTCACATAAGATAAACATCCCCAGTATGAAAATGTTTGTGAGTCAACAGTTTTAAACATTTGGAAAGAACGAATCACACGCCGCAAGCCATATGACGTAAATTTGCGTTTATGGGGCGAAAAGCGTAAATTTGCACTTGCAAAAACATAAACACACTTATACATCCCGATATGCTCACAGCCAAGGAGATACGCGAATCATTCAAAGAATTTTTCAGCAGCAAGGGACACAAAATAGTTCCCTCCGCACCCATGGTCATCAAAGATGACCCCACGCTGATGTTTACCAACGCCGGCATGAACCAGTTCAAGGACATCATCCTCGGCAACAAAGCCGCCAAGGAGCGCCGTGTCGCCGATTCGCAGAAATGTCTGCGCGTGAGCGGCAAGCACAACGATCTCGAAGAGGTGGGCATGGATACCTACCACCACACCATGTTTGAGATGCTCGGCAACTGGTCATTTGGCGACTATTTCAAGAAAGAGGCAATCGACTGGGCATGGGAATACCTGGTAGATGTGCTTCATCTTGACCCCAAACGCCTGTATGCCACGGTGTTTGAAGGCTCGCCCGAAGAAGGTCTCAGCCGTGACGACGAAGCCGCCGGCTACTGGGAGAAACACCTCCCCACTGACCATATCATCAACGGCAACAAGCATGACAACTTCTGGGAGATGGGTGATACAGGTCCCTGCGGTCCCTGTAGTGAAATCCACATTGATCTCCGTTCGGACGAAGAGCGTGCCAAGATACCCGGACGAGATCTCGTCAACCACGACCATCCGCAGGTGATAGAGATCTGGAATCTCGTGTTCATGCAGTACAACCGTAAAGCAGACGGCTCCCTTGAGCCGCTGCCAGCCAAGGTAATCGACACCGGCATGGGCTTCGAGCGTCTGTGCATGGCTCTCCAAGGCAAGCAGAGCAACTACGACACCGATGTGTTCACCCCACTCATCAATAAGATCTCAAGCCTCACAGGTCTCAAATACGGCGATGACAAGAAGGTTGATATAGCCATGCGCGTCATAGCCGACCATGTACGCACCATCGCATTTTCTATAGCTGACTCCCAGCTGCCGAGCAATGCCAAAGCCGGCTACGTCATACGCCGCATTCTGCGCCGCGCCGTGCGCTATGCATACACATTCCTCGGTCAGAAACAGGCATTTATCTACAAGCTCGTCGACACCCTCATCGAAAGCATGGGCGAGGCTTACCCCGAACTGCCGGCACAGCGTGAACTCATCATGCGCGTAATCAAGGAGGAGGAGGACTCGTTCCTGCGTACACTCGAAAACGGCATCCGCCTGCTCGACAATGCCATCGCCTCAGCCAAAGCCGAGGGAAAGACCGAGATTTCAGGTCATGAAGCATTCGTACTCTATGACACCTACGGATTCCCTCTTGACCTCACCGAACTCATACTCAAAGAAAACGGCATGACACTCGACCATGCCGGATTTGATGCCGAGATGCAGCAGCAGAAGGAGCGCGCCCGCAACGCTGCCGCCATGGAGACAGGCGACTGGGTGACAGTGCGCGAAGGCGAACCCGAGTTTGTGGGCTATGACGTGACAAGCTGTCCCACCCATATACTCCGCTACCGCCAGGTCAAGCAGAAAGGCAAGGAATACTATCAGCTCATACTCTCCACCACTCCTTTCTATGCCGAGATGGGTGGTCAGACAGGTGACCGCGGCACACTCACTGCCGGCGACGAGACCATAGAAATCTACGATACCAAGCGCGAGAACGGCATCGGCGTCCATCTGACCAAGAAGCTCCCCTCTGACGTGACAGCAACCTTTGAGGCAGCCATCAACGAGGAAGCACGCCAAGCCACTTCAGCCAACCATACAGCCACCCACCTACTCCACCATGCTCTGCGCCAGGTGCTCGGCGAGCATGTAGAGCAGAAAGGCTCGTTTGTGTCACCCGAAGTGCTCCGCTTTGACTTCTCTCACTTCCAGAAGGTAACCCCTGAGGAGCTCCGAAAGGTAGAACATATCGCAAATGCTGCCGTCCGCAAGGCAATCGCACGTGACGAACACCGCAACATGCCCATAGCCGATGCCCGCGCCATGGGAGCCATGGCTCTCTTCGGAGAAAAATACGGCGATGAAGTGCGCGTGATCAAGTACGGAGATTCCGTGGAACTCTGCGGTGGTACCCACGTAGACAACACAGGCAACATCGGCATGATACGCATAATAAGCGAAAGCAGCATCGCTGCCGGCATACGCCGCATCGAAGCCATTACCGGAGCCCGTGTCGAGAAAGCGATGAACGAAATGAGTGACACGCTCCATGATATAGCCACACTGTTTAACAATGCTCCTGATATCGTAGCAGCCCTCCGCAAATCAATCGATGAAAATGCAGGGCTGAAAAAACAGGTGGAAGACTACTTCAATGAGCGCGTAGCCACATTGACCAAGAAGGTGCTTGAAGATGCAAAAACAGTCAACGGCATTAAGATTGCCCATCTCACTGGCATAAGGATACCTGAAGCAGTCAAAAACGTTGCTTTCAGCGTACGTGCCGCGTCTCCAGAGAACACAGTATTTGTGGGAGCTACCGTTGATTCAACAGGCAAGCCTCTGCTCACCCTTATGATTACCGAGGATCTTGTAAAATCGCATGACCTCAACGCCGGAAAAATCATCCGCGAGGCAGCCAAAGCCATCAAAGGCGGTGGCGGCGGTCAGCCCGGCTTCGCTCAGGCTGGAGGCAAGGATGCCGACGGCATCTCAGCCGGAGCTCAATCAATCCTCGAAGCAATCCACTAGACCAAAAGCGAGAGCGGG